>Ga0209960_1001260_pt1 | contig 36070 bp, 32 predicted proteins | sample ThiBiot_500_plan_2_FD_183947 | JGI IMG/M metagenome (GOLD analysis project Ga0209960, IMG submission 183947) | Wastewater bioreactor microbial communities from Cape Town, South Africa - Thiocy_expt_500_plan (SPAdes) | ecosystem: Engineered > Bioreactor > Thiocyanate-remediating >... | reverse complement strand
GTCATACCCCGCCACGCCTTGCTCCGCCACGGTGGGAACGTTGGGCAGGCCAGGCCAGCGCTGCAGACCTGTGGTTGCAATGGCCCGCAACTTGCCCGCCTGGATGTTGGTCAACACCGCCGTGGGGGGCGCGATGATGAAAGGCACATCGCCCGCCAGCAAGGACGTGATCGATGCAGCGTCACCCCGATAGGGGACATGCATGAGACTCACGCGTGCCATCTTGGCCAGCAACTCGCCCGCCAGATGGTGGGTGGAGCCCACACCTGCGGTGCCGTACCCGACCGTTCCCGGCGCGGACTGTGCATTGGCGATCACCTCGCGCAAGCTCTGAATCTTTGAATTGGCGTTGACCACCACCAAGAAGGGGAAGAAGGTGATGGTGGACACCATCTCGAAATCCGTCACCGATTTGTACGGCAGCGTGTTGTAAAGGGCGCCCGCCACCGCATGGCCGCCGGTGGCGAGCAGCAGGGTGTACCCGTCGGGTTTGGCGCGCGCTACCGTGGTGGCCGCGATGGTTCCACCCGCACCCGACTGTGACTCCACCACCATCGGCTGGCCCAAGGCTTTGGCCATTTCCATACCAACGGCGCGCGCGATGGCGTCAGCATTGCCGCCAGGGGCAAAACCCTGGTAGAGCTTGATGGCTCGCTCGGGGTACGCCTGAGCCCAGGCCGGCAAAGCCGGCCATCCGAGCGCGGCCGCGCCACAGGCGGCCAGGACATGTCTTCTATGCATCGTATTTGTCTCCGTGAGCGGTGGCCGCATGGGGCCTGGCTCTGCCCTTGCAGGTGTGGGTGGAAGATCGAGAGCGGTTGGCGAACGGTGGAGATCAGCCCTGCGCAACTACGGGATTGCGCAGCACGCCAATGGCTTCGATTTCCACTTCCACCACGTCACCAGGCTTCATGAAATGCTGCGGCTTCTTGCTCCAGCCCACACCAGCCGGAGTGCCGGTGATGATCACGTCACCGGGCACCAGCGTGAAGATGGTGGAGGCGTAGGCGATCAGTCGGGGAATGGAGAAGATCATGTGCCCGGTGTGGCTGGACTGCACGGCCACGCCGTTCAGGCGTGTTTCCAGCTTGAGTTCCCGGCCCGGCGCGATTTCGTCGGCGGTCACCATCCAGGGGCCGAAGGCACCGGTGGATTCAAAGTTCTTGCCTGAAGCGATCTGCTTGGCATGGAACTGCCACTCGCGCACGCTGGCATCGTTGTAGCAGCTGTAGCCCGCGATGTGAGCCCAGGCGTCTGCCTCGCTGATGTCACGGCCTTCCTTGCCGATCACCACGGCCAGCTCGCCTTCCCAGTCCAGCGAATCCGACACGTGTGGGCGAATGATGGGGCCCTGGTGGGGCGTCTGTGACCGCCACACGCGCAGGAAGATCGGTGGCTGCTCGGACAGCTCGCGCTGCATGCCGGCGGCGAGCACTTCCTGGTGGTGGTCCATGTAGTTGCGCACCGCACAGACGATCTTTTCTGGGCGAGGGATCACCGGCAGGAAGGCCACGTCAGCCAATTTCGCATCCGCCTTGAGCCCATCCACCAAAGCATCACGACGCTGGAAGTCAGGGCTCGCAATGAAGTCGGCCAAGGTGGCAAGGCCAGTGCGGCTGGCGAGTTCAGCCACGCCATCGCCGAGGACGACGCCCCAGGTTTCACGGCCGCCGATTGAATAGGACATCAGTTTCATGGGTTTCCTTAGAGAGGGATGGAAAAGAGGCTCCGAGAGGAGTGACGCAACAAATCACGCACCTCCCGAATAATTGCATGAAGTTATTTTTATGCACAAAACATGTTTCGTGCATAGTGGTTTTTACCGAGCAATTTCCGGGAACTTGTCTGAAACAGGTCGCAGAAGGCTGCGCGGCCAGCGTCAGGAACAGGCGTCTTCAGAAGCAAAAAGCCCGCTGGCACAAGGCCGGCGGGCTTTTTTGCTGCGGGAGCGGGGGCGTTGACGAGAGAGAGGAAGATCTAGGGAAAACCTGTCTCTACAGGCGCCCCTGGTAAGGGTCTGGTGCGCAATGGGACCAGTCCGCTTAGTTTTCTTGAGCTGATTTTGAACAGCCTCTTAGGCGCCGCGATCAGGCTCCACCTTGCTGAGCACGGCCAGCACATTGCGCTCCGTGCCCAAGATGTGCTCCCGCAGTAGCGCACAGGCGGTGTCCGCATCGCGCCGCAGGGTCGCATCCATGAGCTTGCGGTGCTCGCTGGATTTGTTCTTGAAGGTTTTCCGGTAGCGTGCAGAAAACCGCCGGTAGCGTTCCGCCTGGTCAAAGAGGCTGGCGCTCCAGGTGCGCAAGCGCTCCGAGGGACTCGCCGAGATCAAGGCCATGTGAAAGGCCGTGTGTACGTCGGTCCATCCCTGGTCCAGAACAACCGGTCCGTCGCTGAGCCGGCCTTCCACCTTTTCCAGGCGGTGGAAAGCCGCCACCACCTGGGCTTCCCACGCATCGTCCCCGTGCTCGATGGATTCGCGCAGCGCCTGCACATCGAGCATCACCCGCATGCGGGTGATATCGATCAGATCTTCGGCAGAGATTGCGGTGACACGAAAACCCCGGCGCTCGTCAGCGCGGATCAGCCCCTCCTGGGCCAGACGGCTCAGGGCTTCGCGCAGCGGGCTACTGGAAAAGCCGTAAGCGGCTTGCAATTCATCGAGCTTGAGTTTGGCACCGGGGCTGTAAGTGCCGCTCAACACGTCCCTGCGCAGTTGCGCAAAGGCTTGGTCCACCAGGGGCGGGGTGCGCTGAGCAGTGTCGTTTTTATACATGTTCTGAATTTTATGCATAAACTCAGACCACTGAAATAAGGAGAAAACCTCAGTGACTACCGCCTCGACCCACTCCTCTGTGCGCCTGCTGGCCATCTCGGGCAGCATCCGCCGCGCCTCGCATTGCACTGCCGTGCTGCGCAGCCTGCAGCCTCTGCTGCCGGCTGAGGCGACGCTGGAGATATTTCCTCTCGACGAGATTCCCTTGTACAACGCCGATCTGGACGGGGATCAGCCGCCCGCCGCCGTGGCTCGGTTGAAAGAAGCGATCAAGAGCGCCAATGGGCTGGTTGTCTGCTCGCCAGAATACAACTACGGTATACCCGGCGTGCTCAAGAACGCCATTGACTGGGCGTCACGCCCGGGCTTCGCATCGCCCCTCAAGGGCAAGCCGGCGCTCATCATGACAGCGTCGCCGGGGACTGCCGGCGGCGTACGGGCACAGTCTCAAATCCGCGACGCGTTGACTGCCACCCTGGCGCGCCCACTGGTGCGGCAGCACATTGCCATCGCCAGCGTGGCCACGCGCGTGCAGGAGGGCCTGCTGGTGGACAAACCCACGCTGGACATCATCCAGGCAGGTTTGCAGGAGTTGATTGAGGAAATCCGCTGGATCGCAGCACGCTAGGCCTGACTCCGAAGCCCCGTCATCGTGCCGCTCACCTCGGCGCGATGGCGGCGGCCTTGTGTTGCGGGCACTCAGCGCTGCGGCATGTCTTTGGTGCTGTAACCCAGCTTCACCTCCGCGTCCGCCGGGATGGCAGGCATGCCGTCGTTCCATGCCAACCAAGACTGCTTCATCGCGTCCAGCCGTGCAGGCTCGACTTTCGCCCGATTGGCCCGTTCACGGGCGTCTTCAGCAACGTTGAACAGATAGTCGTTCCCGTCAACCTGCAGGTATTTCCAGTCCCCCCGGCGGAAGGCGCGTTGGTCCCGGTGCTTCATCCGCCAAAAAAGCGGGCGATCAAAGCGCAATGCCGGGTCGCGCAACGTGCCCGATAACGAGACTCCGTCCAAGGGAAATTCGGGGTGTGGGGCAACACCCGCCACATCCAGCACCGTCGCCGACCAGTCCATCGTCATGCAGTGCTGGCTGCTCACGCTGGCTGGAGGAATCACGGCCGGCCAGTGGGCGATCCACGGCACACGAATGCCGCCCTCAGTCAAATCCATCTTGCCTCCGACAAGGGGCCAATTGTCCGAGAAGCGCTCGCCGCCGTTGTCGCTGGTGAAGATCACCAGGGTGTTGTCCTCCACGCCATTGCGCCGCAACGCCTCCATGACCCAGCCAATGCCTTCGTCCATGTGGTTAATCATGCGGTGGTAGGTATGGATGCTGCCTCCGTGGAGATGGAAGAGATTGCCCTTGATTCCGTCGGCAATCTGCGCATCGTCCCGAGTCTCCCACGGCCAGTGGGGCGCGGTGTAATGCAGGCTCAAGAAGAACGGCTTGCCTGCAGGCGCTGCGCGGTCGATGTACTCCACCGCCCGGCGGGAGAGCAGGTCCGTCAGGTATCCTTCCTCCTGTGCTTCCTCCTCGTTCAAGAAGAGGTCTTTGGAACCATTGGCGCCGCAGTGGGTGAAATAGTCCACACCTCCCGACATGGGACCAAAGAATTCTTCGTAGCCCGATTTGATGGGGCTGAAATGCGGGGGGTATCCCAGATGCCACTTGCCGATCAAGGCCGTGCTGTACCCCGCGTCGCGCAACAGTGACGGAATGGTCGGGTGCGCTGGCGGCATGCCCAACGTCGTGCTGCCCCGGGAACTCCCACTGATAGGCTCTTCGGCCGCGCCACGCAAGCGGTACTGGTAGCGCCCGGTGATCAGAGCGAACCGTGTGGGCGAGCACACTGGAGAGTTGGAGTAGCCGTCTGTGAAACGAATGCCATTGGCGGCCAGAGAGTCCAGCACCGGAGAGACGGGGCCGAACTGAGCGTTGCGTCCTCCGTAGCAGCCGAGATCGGCAAAACCGAGGTCGTCGGCAACGATGAAGATGATGTTGGGTTGCATGGACAGTTTGGATATGCGGCAAGAGCCCTCGGCGAAGGCTCTTTGCCTGACACGCACGTGGCGCTGGAGATATCAGTCGGTCGCGCGGAAACCTGTGGCTTTGACCAAAGCGGCCCAGCGCTGCGTTTCCGTAGCAATGGTTGCTTCGAAAGCGGGGATGTTCTCGGTGGCGATATCGAAATTCAATGCCTCCAGCCGTGAGCGGTAGCCCGAGTCGCTATGCACCTTGTCGGCTGCTGCGCGGATAGCCTTGAGCACAGCGGGGGGCGTCGCTGCCGGTGCAAAGACGCCGAACCAGATTGTGGTGCTCAGGTCCTTGTAGCCCAACTCTGCAAGTGTGGGGACATCGGGGAGATAGCGTGAGCGCTGCTGACTCGTCACTGCGATGGCCTTCAGCTTGCCCTCCTTGACATGGGGGATGGCGGTTGCGAGTTGCGTAAAGCCCAGGGGCACCTGCCCGCCCAGGATGTCCGTCACCTGTGGAGGCGAGCCTCTGTACGGGATGTGGACCATCGAAGCACGTAGCCGCTCGTTGAGCTGGAAGCCGAGAAAGTGGGATGGCGTTCCAGGGCTGAAAGAGGCGTAGGCGGCCTTGTTGGCTGGATCCTTGATCCACTTCGCGAGCCCGGCGAAGTCATTGGCAGCTACCGAGGGATGGGTCACCAAAACCAGTGGCGCTTCCACGGACTTGATGATGGGCGTGAAGTCGCTTGGTTTCCAGCGCAACGTTGCAAATGCGGCAGGGTTGATCGTCATCATCGACTGCGTCCCGATCCACAACGTGTGGCCGTCGGCGGGAGCCTTCAGCACCGCCTCGGCGCTCAGGTTGCCGTTCGCTCCGGGTTTGTTGTCCACAATGAAATTGCCTCCGGTTTCTTTGTGCAACTGGTCGGCCAGCGCCCGCGCAAACGGATCGAGAGCGCCCCCTGCGGGCACACCTGCAACGATGGTGACGGGCTTGCTGGGCCACGCTTGGGCGAAGGAGTTCGGGGTGAAAAACGCGCTGGTTGTAACCGCCGCCAAGCCAAAGGCCCAGTGAGAGAAGGAGTGGCGCGCAAATCGATGAGCTTTCATGATGTCTCCGGTTTGTTGAATGGTCTGCCAGCCGTGACGCAGGTCATTGGCGAACTCTAAGGTCGCCACCGATAGTTCATGAAATCAAGCATCTCTAGGGATTACGCTAAGACGCCCTCAGTACATCACATTGCTAAAAGCTGCGGTGCGGGACGGGGCGCTCCCCGCGCTGTTTGCTACGGTCTATCTTGGGAAAGCCTCCGGTCGCCAGCAAGTCGGCGGCTTTGTGCTCCAAAGCCACGAAGATCCGCTCCAGGTGTTGGCGGTCCGCATCTGGGAGTGTCGACAGCAGTGCGTTGTTGATGTCTTTGAGGACGGGGTAGAGCTCTGCGTATATCTCCTTTGCGCGCTCCGACAGATGAATCTCCACACAGCGCCGGTCATTCGGCCGAGGTACACGCAAGGCCAGTCCTTTCTCGACCAATTGGCTGACGGCCTTGGATGTGCGCGCGGGTTCGACCATGGCGCGGGTCGCCAGATCAGAGGAGAGCAACGGACCGCTTTGAGACAGCACAACGATCAATCTCCACTCCCGTCGAGTGATCCCGAACTTCCCCTCGCACAGCCGAACCAGGGGTTGGCCTGCCATGGCAGCCAGCCTGTTCAAGCGGAACAAAAAAAACTCCTTCGAGCCATCCACGGGCGCCTCCTTGCACTTGCGCGTAAACCCCGAGAGTACTTGATTAGATAAACCATTGATCTGGCTCATAAATTCACGCGTCGCAGGTTCCGGAGGGCTTCGTATCGCGCATATGCCCTTCAAAAAGAGCGATTCGATCAGCTAGCAGGAGACGCAGCGTGAAGACATTCCAAAGCGAAAGGCCACCTCAATGCATCACCGAAAGTTAGTCCGAGGCTTGGTCGGCGTACTGACCATCACGTGCGCCGCATTGGCCTACCACGCCGCCGGAAAAGACACAGTCAAGTCGATGCCTGACATGGTGTGCGATGCATATAGCGGATTGCCACAAGGCTTCGGACAAATGCCTCAGGCTGGCATGCTGCGTATTCCTGGAGGACGGGTGACGCTCGGATCTACTCACGGTTATCGAGACGAGCTGCCTGCGGGAGAGGCGGTCTCCGTGGCTACGTTCTGGATGGACCGCACGGAAGTCACCAATGCACAGTTTGCCGCATTTGTGGATGCGACAGGCTATGTGACCGATGCGGAACGGGAAGGCGCTGGAGCTGTTTTTTATCGGGCCGCTGCAGAGCAAGGTAAAGACACCCCTGCAGATTGGTGGACCTGGAAAGAGGGGGCAAGCTGGAAGCGTCCCGAAGGCATTGGCAGCACAGCCACAGCGGCCGCCAACGAACCTGTTGTGCTAGTTACGCAAGCAGATGCGCTGGCATACGCCCGCTGGCTCGGACGCGACCTTCCGACAGAGGCCGAGTGGGAGTATGCCGCCCGGGGCGGTGGGGCTGCAGAGTTGGTGGATCGTGAGCCGCGTGATCCCAAAGGACGGCCAGTTGCTAACTACTGGCAGGGCATCTTTCCCGATATCAATACCAAAGAAGACGGCTTTGCGGCACTTGCACCCGTTGGATGCTATGCCCCCAACGGGTACGGCGCCATGGACATGATCGGCAACGTCTGGGAGCTCACCCGGGACCGCTACACCGGACCTCACCAGCCGCACGGCAACGGCAATCCAGAAGCGTCCGCAGCCGCGGCCGGCCACAGAAGCAATCGCGATTCGATTGTTATCAAGGGGGGATCGTTTTTGTGCGCTGCCAGCTACTGCGTTCGATACCGTGCAGCAGCGCGGCATCCCCAAGAAGCCAACCTGCCCACATCCCATGTTGGATTCAGGACTGTGCTACGCGAGCCTGGTTAGCCATTGCAGTGCCACTTATAGCCCCACGAGTTGGAATTTCACACCACAACATAAGGAGACACCGTGAAAGAATCATCCAGTCAAAGCCCCAATCTACGCAGACTCGCCAGAACGGTCTTCACAACACTTGCAGCGTTGTCCATCGCAGCTTGCGGCGGCACAGACGGTCCAGCAGAGCGGCCAAATATTCTGCTCATCGTCGCAGACGACATGGGCTATTCAGACATAGGTGCGTTTGGTAGCGAGATACCGACGCCAAACCTCGACGCCTTAGTGAGCGAAGGGCGCGTTCTGACGAGCTTCTATGCGGCAGCGGCGTGCTCGCCAACCCGTGGCATGTTGATGTCAGGAGCCGACAGCCATCGCGTCGGTTTCGGCATGATGGATAACAATGTCACGGCCTTGGTCAATGAGCGCAACGCTCCGTTCGGCGTGGACTTCGGCTTCGAGGCGATTCCTCAGGGTTACGGCGGTCATCTGGTCGATAGTGCGCTATCGATGCCAGCCCTTTTGCGAGACTCCGGCTACAACACCTACATGGTCGGTAAGTGGCACTTGGCTACGCAGTTCTCCGCGCCGAACCCACCGACGCAAACGACGGCGACCAGTTTCAAACCCGCAGCGTTTCCGAATGCCAAGGGCTTTGAACGCTCGTTCGCAATGCTCAACGGCGCAGGCAGCCACTTTGCTCCCGTGTCCGGCAAGCTCACCAGGTTTGATCGGGGAATCATTTATACGCGTGATGACGTAGCGTTTCCTGCGACAGACCTGCCGCCAGACTTCTATTCCACCAAGACGTATACCGACAAGCTCATCGAATTCATCGGGACCAACCGTCCTGCTGGCAGGCCTTTCTTTGCGTACGCGGCATACACAGCCCCCCACTGGCCTTTGCAGGCACCCGATGCTGATATTGCAGCTCAAGCAGGCCGCTATGACGTGGGCTATGAAGTCATTCGCCAACGGCGGATTGATCGCATGAAGCAGTTGGGCGTGCTGCCCGCTGGCTTTTCGCCCAACGCGGGATTGGCCAGCATCTCGGAGGGGGGCACCGGCAAGCGCCGCTGGGCTGAACTCAACGCGCAAGAGCGCGCGACCCAAGCACGGGCCATGGAGGTGTATGCGGCGATGGTCAGTAACTTGGATGGCCACATAGGCCGCCTCGTGAAACACCTCAAAGACACCAAGCAGTACGACAACACGCTGATTTTCTTCATGTCCGACAATGGCGCCGATCCCTATTTCGCGCCCGCCGCGGATGCCAACGCCAACAATGCACTGGACAACTTGGGTCGACCACTTTCCTCATTTGGATATGGTGAGCGCTGGGCTGAGGTAAGTGCAACACCATTCAGACTATGGAAGACGTTTACCGGGGCGGAGGGTGCGGTGAGTGTTCCGGCCTTCGTGAAACTGCCGAATTCCAACCGGTCCCGCGCACCGCTGACCAGCATTGCGCATGTCAAAGACTTGCTTCCCACGTTTCTCGATCTCGCAGGTGTACAACCCCCTGAAAAGTCCTACAAGGGACGCGAGATAGTTCCGATCACCGGTTTGTCGTTGAAGTCAGCGCTGCACTCTGAAGAGGCTTCGCCGAAGATTCGGTCCGCCACGGATGTTCTTGCCCATGAGTACCTCGGACAAGGATTTGTCATACGCGACGGTTGGAAACTGAGCAAATCTCAGGTTCCCGGTGTACCTGCCAATACAAATGCTGATGTGCCATGGCGGCTTTTCAATTTGCGCACAGACCGCGGAGAAATGGTAGACCTGGCGGGATCACAGCCGACCAAAGTCCGCGAGTTGCTGACAGACTGGGACAAGTACATGACTGACAACTCGGTACTGAACTTGGCTCGCCCGCCAGCAGCAAAGAGGGACGACGCGTCACTCTGATAAATCCAACGGAGGGCCTGGTTTTATGGATTGGGTGGCACGACCACCCTGGACCACGAAGGTTACTTCCCGTCGAGTCGGCGTTAGTTGCCCGAATTTCAGAAGGCATGCTGGATCTAAGTTTGCTTCTTGTGGGCAACTGATCTCCACCAACCGCCAACACTGCAATCAATCAAGCGAAGGCACCGTAGAAGCATGAAGTGGCATGAAGAAGGCGAAGAGCCAGACTACCGTTTTTCGCTCGCGAACGAACGCACGTTTCTTGCGTGGAGCCGAACGGCCCTGGCACTGTTGGCGGGAGGAGTTGCGCTGCACCAATTCGCTTTTCATTTCCATCCGCAGTGGGCTTTTGACATGGCCGCTGCTTTGTTGGCGGTGCTGTCTGGTCTGCTGGGCGCGGGCGCGTATGTGCGCTGGAAAAGCAACGAGATCGCCATGCGCAATAAGCGTCCTCTGCCGCGGACTTGGCTTATGCCACTCCTGGCCGCCAGCGCCATCATCCTCTCTGTCTTTGCGATTTTCGTCTTCGGAATTCGATGATTCCAGATCCTGGTCTGCAACCCGAGCGAACGGCTCTTGCATGGCAACGTACTTTCTTGGCATTGCTGGTCAACGCCGTACTCCTTTTGCGTGCGGAATTGATCAACGGCGATTCGATGTCGTGGGTTGTTTGTGCCGCGCTGGGCGGGGCTTCCGTCGTCCTGCTGGCCGTCGCTAGGCGGCGAGCCGAACAACTAAGACGTGAAAGGCCTGGGCTGCCCCGGTTGGAAATTGCTTTGGTCACGTGGAGCACGCTCGTGATGGCTTTTTCAACGCTGCTGGAAGTCGCTTTCTAGCAGAGTCTCCGGTTGGCGCGCAAACTTGAGGTCTGACTACGGCAGAGTATGACCTGTCGATATGGCAGCTGGCCTCACCGAACACACTCAAAGAAATCGTGGCCGCATTGAGCTTCAAATTTGTCCGCTGCTTCCGGCCCCGTGCTTCTACAAGCAAACCTTTCAAGTTCGTCCGACTTGTGCCAGGTGGTGTTTTCCCGCTTCAGTTCGACCTTGGACCGACAAGCCCACGCGTCATACGCGCCTTACTAGGGTTTTCCTGCTGGGTCCTTGATTTGAACAACGCAGAGCAGCGCTTCTACGATGGTCGCACGGGATCTGCTCGCCTTTGCAGGTGACGAGAGCTTCTGTTCGTGCTTGCTGAACTGGTGTGCACGTGTGACTGACCTATTTAAACCAAATATGAGGAGTATCCATATGTCTAACCGACGTCCCATCCGGTTTAGCTTGACGATTCTGGCGAGTGCTTGCGCAGCCATCACCATTGCGGCTTGCGGAGGAGGTTCTGACGCTCCTCCCTACTCGCCAGCGCAGCCCACGGCGTTTGTTCCACTCGCGGAGAAGCTACCAGCCGGGGCATCTGAGTACGACAAGCACATGCAGATCGCAAGAATTGCCTGGGCGGGGAATGACGACATTACGCAGCCCCACTGGTGCGCAAACCCGGGGACAGGTGGCAATCCGCAGCTGCAGGACCGCAGTGTGATCGCCATTACCGAATTGTTCGATGGCTTCTACTTCACTGGCTCCGTATCCGTAGGCCAGTTTGTGATGAAAACGGCTGATGGCGGCTACATGCTGTTTGACACCATGAACAACAGCAGCGACGTGCAGAACATCACGATTCCGCAACTGCAGAGCGCGGGGATTGATCCGGTAGCATTGCGCGCATTGATTGTGACGCACGGCCACGGTGACCATGATGGCGGGGCGGCGGAACTGCAGTCACGTTTCAATCCCGCAATCACCGTGGTGGGGAGCGCTGACTACTCTGCGACCAAAACTTATCAGGCGACACTCAAAATCGACAGTACAAACCCGACGCCGCAAACACTTACCATCGGTGGCAAAACGTTGATCGCGGTCGCGACACCGGGACATACGCCAGGTACAACCAGCTACATCGTGCCGGTCACATACAAGGGCCAGCAACACAGGCTGGCGTACTGGGGTGGGTCAGCATTCCCCGGCACGGCTGCCGCTGCGCGGCAATACATGCAGGGCGCTGAGGCCATGTATACCTTGATCAAAGCCCAGAAGGTGGACGGCAGCATTAACTCGCACACCTTCGAGGACAAGTCCTTGAATCGCATTCGCGCGATACAGGCTCAAGGAGGCACCGCTAACGGCAATCCAATGATTCAGGGGACCTCCAAGATCCAATTGGGATTCGCCGTGCTTCGGTCCTGTTCGGCTGCCCAACTCTTTAACCGTGACGCGACTGTGCGGAATTCGGTATGGCGGCCTACAAAGGTTGAGTTTTACGACGCAGGTCGAGGCGGCTCAGGTCTTGTCGTTGCGGCACGCGTGTCTAACTACTTCAATGTTCTTGCTGACGCCAAAGTCAAGTTCACTGCTGCCGACGGAGCGACTTGCACTGCCACTACCAACAGGGAGGGCGTAGCAAGCTGCGCAATGGGTGCATCGACCGGACTTGTCACCGCCGAGTTTGATGGCAGGTCGGAAGCTGATGGCATCGATTTGGCTTCCTCTGCTACGCGCACTGTCAACTAGCGATAAACAGCGGCCGCTTTGCAGACGGGTACCCGTCTACGGATGCGGCCGCTTCAAAACTCTTTGCCGCGCAAGGAGCCAATACCGCGCTCGACTCCATCAAGGTGCCCCACTGTCCTCAGGCAGTAAAAGCGCTTAAAGCATTCATGAGAACTTCGTTGTTGCGTATCGCGCGCCGAGCCTGGCCGCTGCTAGTGCTATCAGTAGCCCTCCCGGTTATGGCCAGTCAAAAGGTGTGTTCAAAGTCACTCCTGGCAGGAACCCCTCTATTGAAAGAGGCAGCTTCTACGAGCAGGTCGCTGGTGAGTGACTCGGCGTTGTTCACGCCGTCAGAATTTCTAGTAATCGAACAGGTCGCCAGATCGAGGGATGGACACGAAACCACACTTTCCTTTCAAGAAGGAGGCGGCACGATTGCCGTTTTCGCACGTGCGAGAGCGAATCGTTCCCGCACATTGACCCTGGACTGGAGCTTGCCGCCGCGTGGAGCCGACGAGTACGACATGCGCCGCCGCCTCGCGGTACTGGAACATCTCTATTCCTTCGTATTTCGGCAATCGCCGCTGGCGCCCTTCGCCTTTGGTGCGCCGAAAAACATCTCGGGATCGGCGCGTCGGGATGTGCTTTCGCAACCCGAAGTGCTCGCTCGAGTTGCGCAACTGCGCGAGTGTGTCATCGCAGAGCTGGATGCTGAAACCAGACACCGTACAAAAGCGTGGATCAGTCCGTCCATCGAAAGCGTCAAAGCTCGGGGCGTTGACGCACTGCAGGTGTCTGGCCGCGTGCGGTCTGGGAGATCTGAGCCGTTTCAAGGAACGCTCGCATTCGTTCGTGGTGAGCATCTGGCCTGCGGCGCAGAAGTCCGCCGAGACGGTACCGCTGCATGTACTCTTTTTGACGGCCATAGACACGAGCATTCGCATGAGGCTTCTGAACCAATGGTCCTCACTTATAGCGGACACGTGGCGGCAGACCACATCGTGTTGCCCATGACGCGGGTCTTCACGCATGGCATCAAGTCGCAGCGCCAACACCGATCAACAAAGCAGTGATAACGTGCCGGGAAAATACACAGTACCTCTCCTTCCTGGTGGCTACTCACGCCTTCGAGAGGCCGCGGCGTGGCGTTAGGCTGAAAGCGGCCTCGCCCCAATCAAGCTTTCTCATTCTTGGTCCCACAGGATAAAGAAACCCTTCCTAAAACAGGTTTCACCCTCACTTTCTGGCCTGGGTGGTCGAGCCACCCAGGCCATGAAATTACTCCACATCGCACGGCGAAATCGCGCTGCCCGCTCCCCAATGCCTGTCCCAATACCCAGCAACCCAAAGGCTCTTCGCAATCCGCAAAGGATCGATGAGGTATTGCTCTTTCGCTTGAGCAAGATCGTTTCCCTTGGGGGCGGATTTGTCACACGGCTCTGTGAAGGCCGCTACGGCATCACTCGCCGTGAATGGGCTGTCCTCGCGATATTGGGAACGCAGCGCCGTCTTCAATGGGCTGAATTGGGGCAGCGTTCTGAACTCGATGATGCGCGCTTGTCGCGTGCTGTCAGTTCGCTAGCCTCCAAAGGATTAGCAACAAAAGCTTCCGACGCCAATCGGTATGTGCATGTGTCTTTGACTGAAACTGGCTTGGCGCTGTACACGGAAATCTTCCCTCAGACCCTCGAAGTCAATGCCCGTTTGCTCGATGGATTGGATGATCAAGGCATCGAAGCGTTGGATCGCGCCCTGAGGTTGATTCACGACCATGCGGATCGGCTTGTGAAAGACGCCGAACTACCAAAAGCTGACCGTAGGCTGGGGCGGCACCGATAGGAGCCAGCGCGATAGAAGCGGCTCCGGCCGCAAATCGCGCGATGCCGGGCTAGCGCGGTACTACCTCCCGCTCCCAGGGGCCCGTCCTGGTCTCGTTAATAGCACCACGCGATGCGCCGCTTTCGCGCGTTCCGCGCTGATGCCGTCTGCCTCGCAGACCCCTGATAGTGAATATGGGAAAAAGGCGGTGCGCGAGGGTTTTGCAAAGCTTCAGACGGTGGCCAATCTACACATCTTGGCGGGGCAAAAAGTGTTCCATTCGAACGCCGGTGACTGCCACGCATGGGTGAAACGACTTTTGATTCAACGCAAGCCCTCAAGCCTCTTTTGCTGAGGAATTCTGAGGACTAGGCAAGTATTCGTCGCTTGTCCTTTGGGGCGTGTCTGAACCACACTGCGGCGGAACTTAAACCAAAGGAGATCGCCCATGGGACAACTTGTCTACGCCGCCAAAGTCACGCACATTCCCCGTCTCATCATGTCGGAACAGCCCGGGCCGCTGCACGGCTGCCGCCGTGATGCCACGGACGGGCTACTGGCCGTCGGTCGGCAAATCACCGAAGCGGGGGCCGACACCGTAGTGATCCTGGACACGCACTGGCTGAGCAACGCCGCGTACCACATCAACGGAGCAGCGCAGTTTGACGGCATTTTCACCAGCAGCGAGTTCCCTACGCAGTTGAGCGAGCTTCCCTATTCCTACCAGGGCAACCCGCAGTTGGCATTCGCCATGGCCCAGTGCGCCAGCGCGGCGGGCGTCAAGACGATTGCGCACCAGAAATCCCACCTCGGACTGGAGTACGGCACGCTGGTGCCGCTGCACTTCATGCAGCTCGGCAAGGGCATTCGCGTCATCTCAGTGTCTGGCTGGTGCGCATTCGCGACGATTGACGAGAGCCGCCGGGTGGGTGCTGCTTTTCGCCAAGCCATTGAAGCGTCGGACAGCCGCGTCGCGCTCATCGCCAGCGGCTCGCTCTCCCACCGGATTCACGACAACCAGGACGTTCTGGACCGGCCTTACGAAATCAGCGACGAATTCAATCGGCAGTGCGACTTGCGCACCCTGGAGCTGTGGGAGGCCGGCCGCTGGGCCGAGTTCACGGCCATGCTCCCAAGCTATGCCAAGGCGTGCACTGGTGAGGGTTGGATGCACGACACGGCGATGCTTCTGGGCGCCCTGGGGTGGGCCCACTACAAGGCGCCCGCCCATCTGGTCACCCCTTATTTTGTGGCTTCAGGGACGGGTCAGGTTATCGCCCAGTTGCCCGTGGAGCCCGCATCCGCCGAGCTTCGTCAGCTTGCCACTGCTGAAGCCACTCCTTGAGAAACTCGGCAAACGCCTCCGCTGCCGGAGGCGCTGCTCGCACCGTGGACCGATAAATGCACACCTGGCGTATCGCTTCCGGATCTTTGACCCGTCGCATGACCAGGCCCAAGGGCGCGGCCATGGCGGAGATGTACGCGGGCGCCAACGTCGCCGCGAGCCCCTGGGCCGCGATACCCAGGGCTGTGGAGACGTTGTCCACCACATCCACAGGAAGTATCCGCGAACCCTCCGGGGCGTTGAGCCGCATTTGCGCAACGCTTCGCTCATGGTCGCGCCCGGCGGAAACGATATGGGCGTTGCGCAGATCCGCCCACTTGAGGGACTTGCACTGCGCCAACGGATGTGCGGGCGAGCACCACAGGACCCAGGGGCTGTCGAAAACGGGGATGGCCTCCACGTGTTCAATACCGCTGCGATCTGGCCCCACAGCCAAGTCCAAGTCGCCGCTGGCGACACGGTCAAGGAGGTCATCGACTGGGGTGTCCCGAATGCGGATGACAACCTTCGGACGGTCTTCGGAGAAGGCTTTGATAGCGGAAGGAAGAATGGCCCCCGCGAGCACCAGGGGCGCGCCAATGCGCACAACCCCGGAGGCCCTGTTTCTGACATCAGAGGCCGCCGATTCCGCCATGTGAACATGTCTCAGCACGGACTTGACCGAACCGAGAAAGTCCCTGCCAGCGCTCGACAGCTCCACGCGCCTCGTGCTGCGATCAAACACGCGGAATCCGATGGTGGACTCCAGCTCCGCAACTAGTTGACTGACGGCCGACGAAGACAACCCCATTTGCTCGCTCGCAGCCGCAAAGCTGCGCATTTCAGCAACGCTAGAGAAGGCTTCGAACTGCCTGAGGGTGAAGCGTGTGAGAGCCATGCGTGGATTTTGCGACTTGTACCTTGCACCAGGTCAAATCAATTAGCCACTTTTACTTATCAATTAACCATTATTTGTCGATTGTCAATCGCAATTCACAGCCAGATACTCCGGGCCTGCCATAAGCACCGACCAGGCCCCTACCGTGAACCTCAGCCCCGCATTGCATGCCTTGCTGGCGCGCCAGCTGCACGAATCGCAGCGCACACGCACCCAGCTTGAACACTTTTCTCGTCTTCATCCCGCCATGGATATCGAAGACAGCTATGCCATCCAGAGCGCCTGGATGGACCTGTGCCTACAGGATGGCCGCAAGGTCATTGGCCACAAGATCGGATTGACCTCTCGCGCTATGCAGATTTCGTCCCAGATCACGGAGCCTGACTACGGGACGCTGCTCGACGACATGCTGATCCCTGACGGATCGGAGATCCGGACCGACCGCTTCATCCTGCCGCGCCTGGAGGTGGAGTTCGCATTCATCCTGGCCAAACCCCTCCAAGGGCCAGGAATCACCCTGTTCGATGTGCTCAACGCGACCGACTATGTCGTCCCGGCGCTGGAACTGATTGACGCGCGAATCGAGCAGTTCGACCGAAACACGCGTGCACCGCGCAAGGTGCTGGACACGATTGCAGACAACGCGGCCAATGGCGCCATCATTCTGGGAGGCCGCCCCATGCGTCCGAACGAGGTGGACTGGCGTTGGGCCGGGGCCCTGTTGTTCAAGAACGGGGTGATCGAAGAGTCGGGCCTCGGGGCTGCCGTGCTCAACCATCCCGGCAACGGCGTCGCATGGCTGGCCAATCGGCTCGCGCCCTACGGGCAATCGCTCGCGGCCGGTGAAATCGTTCTGGGTGGCTCCTTCACTCGACCTGTGGCCTGTGCCGCTGGCGATGTGTTCCACGCGGACTATGGCTCCCTGGGCTCGATCTCTGCGAGGTTTGTATGACCCAGACGCCACGCAATACATTCAAAGACGCGCTCAAGGCCGGGAACCGGCTTGCAGGCCTGTGGCTGGGACTGGCGGATCCGTACTCGGCCGAGGTGTGCGCAGGGCTCGGCTACGACTGGCTGCTGATCGACGGAGAGCACGGTCCGAACGACCTGCGTTCCATGCTGGGCGCACTGCAGGCGGCGGCACCCTACGACACGGAAGCGGTCGTGCGCATTCCGCACGGCGATGCTGCGCTGATCAAACAAGTGCTGGAGATCGGCGCGCGCACCCTGTTGGTCCCGATGGTGGAGACTGCCGCAGCCGCCAGCGCGCTGGCATCTGCCATGCGCTATCCACCGCAGGGTATTCGTGGCGTCGGCAGCGGCTTGGCACGGTCCTCCCGCTGGAGCCGGTATCCCAACTATCTGCACGAGGCCAACGACCGGGTCTGCCTGCTGGTCCAGGTCGAGACGGCGGATGCCCTCGCGCAGCTGGATGCCATTGCCCAGGTCGAAGGCGTGGACGGCGTTTTCATCGGCCCGGCCGATCTGTCGGCTTCCATGGGCTACCTGGGGCAGCCCTCGCACCCCGAGGTCAAGGCGGCCATCGAGAAGGCGATCCAGACCATCCGCTCGCACGGCAAGGCGGCCGGCATCCTGTGCACCGACGAAGCCCTGGCGCGTCACTACACCTCGGTGGGTGCGCAGTTTGTCGCCATCGGGGTCGACACGACGCTGCTTTCGCAGGCAGCCAAGGCCTTGCTGCAACGCTATCGCAACGACGTCGGCTCCCCCAGCTCCGAGGTGCGCAATGGGTACTGAGCTGTACACAGCGCTGCGGGGCGCATTTTCCGGCCGTCTCTTCAAGGACTCTGAAGAGATGGCGCCGTTCCTCACGGATTGGCGTGGCAAGTGGACGGGGACTGCGTTGGCGGTGGTGCAACCCGATAGCCCCCTGGACGTAGCGAGCGTCATGCGGTGGTGCCATGAGCGGCGCATTCCGGTAGTACCCCAAGGGGGCAACACCGGATTGTCTGGAGGGGCCACACCCGACGCTTCGGGTCGCTCCGTCGTTCTGTCGTTGTCCCGGCTCAAGAGCGTCCGCTCGGTCGATCTCCAGAACAACACCATCACCGTCGATGCAGGCGTTACGCTGCTGGCCCTGCAGGAGGCCGCGCAGGCGCAAGGTCGGATGTTCCCGCTGAGCCTGGCCGCCGAGGGCAGCTGCACCATCGGCGGCAACCTGGCCAGCAATGCAGGTGGTGTGCAGGTGCTCCGCTACGGCAACGCGCGCGAGCTTTGTCTGGGGCTTGAGGTAGTGACGGCCGAAGGCGAGCTGTGGAACGGACTGCGCGGTCTGCGCAAGGACAACACCGGCTATGACCTGCGCGACTTGTACATCGGTAGCGAAGGCACGCTCGGCATCATCACGGGCGCGACCCTGAAGCTCTTCCCCCAACCCAGGTCCCAGGTCGTCGCATGCGTGGCGGTGCCTGCACCCGCCCAAGCGGTCGAGCTACTGACTTTCGCACAGGCACGCCTGGGCGCGACCCTCACCGCCTTCGAGCTGATGAGCGACACCTGCTTGCAGCTGGTGGAGAAGCATGTTCCGGGAAGCCGCATTCCGTTCGCAGAGCGCAGCCCGTGGTACGTACTGATGGAACTGTCCGGGGAACTGGACGACGTGCAGGCCACGTCCAGCATGGAGTCGTTGCTGGAGGCCGCATTTGAGCAGTCCCTGATCACCGACGCAGCGCTGTCTTCCAGCCTGTCGCAGTTGCAGGCCCTGTGGGCGCTGCGCGAGAACATCTCCGAAGCGCAAGGTGCCGAAGGCAAGGCCATCAAGCACGACATTTCGTTGCCAGCGTCGCGCATTGCCGAGTTCATTGAGTCCACCGATGCAGCCATCCTGGCGCAGTCCGGCATCGTCCGCCTTGTGGTCTTCGGGCATTTGGGCGACGGCAACCTGCACTACAACCTGTCGCCTGCCGAGGGCGCCTCTAGCGCCGATTTCCTTGCACTGGAGCCAGCGATGAATCGCCTGGTCCACGACGCGGTGCATGCGCGTGGCGGCTCCATCTCTGCAGAGCACGGGCTCGGTCTGCTCCGGCGCGACGAGTCGGCTCGCTACAAGTCGCCCGTGGAGCTTGACCTGATGCGTCGCATCAAGGCCGCGCTCGATCCGCGTGGCTTGCTCAACCCCGGCAAGTTGCTGCCCTGATCGATCGTTTTCTTCTGTTTCCAACCTGGATGGGAATCCCAATGAATAGCGCACCCCTGGTCGTGGCCGGCATCCCCGTGTCACCAGACCACTACATCGACGGCCAAAGAGTCAGTTCCACCGAAACCTTCGAGCTGCATTGCCCCATTGACCAACACCTGCTGGGCCATGTGTCGGAAGGTCTTGCCGAGCATGTGGAACAAGCGATCCAGGCCGCGCAACGCGCATTTCCCGCCTGGGCAGCGTTGGGGGCCGAGGGCCGCAAGCCCTATCTGGACCGGTTCGCCGAAGAGATCGGCAAGCGCGCAGACGCCTTGTGCCAGCTGGAAAGTAACGACGCGGGAGTGCTCCTTTCGCGCATGCGCCACGGCGTGGTCCCACGTGCCATGCTCAACATCAAATGGTTTGCGGAACACGCGCTGGGGCTGCAGGACCGCACGCTGGAAACGGAGCAAGCCACCCACCTGGTCCGGCATGACCCGGCGGGCGTGGTCGCCATCATCACGCCGTGGAACGCGCCGCTCATGCTGTCCACGTGGAAGTTGGGCCCGGCACTGGCATCGGGCAATACCTGTGTGCTCAAGCCACCAGAGTGGGCGCCCTTGACCTGTTCGCTGCTGGCCGATGCGGCCCACGCTGCGGGCCTGCCCCCCGGCGTGTTCAATGTGGTGCAAGGCAGCGGCGCAAAGACCGGCGCCAAGCTGGTCAGCGACCCGCGTCTTGCCCGGATCTCATTCACGGGCTCCGTCCCCACCGCGAAGTGGATCGCCGGGGCCGCAGGTGCCAACCTTGTACCCTGCAGCCTGGAGCTCGGTGGCAAGAGCGCCTTTATCGTGCTGGAAGACGCTGACATCGACAGCGCTGCAGCCACCGGAGCGCTCATGTACCGAAACGCTGGCCAAGTGTGTCTGGCTGGCACGCGCTTCCTGGTGCACGAAAAGATTGCCGACCGCTACATCGAAGCCCTGCGCGGCTACGTGGAGAAGCTCAATATTGGCGACCCGCGCGACGAAGCGACAGAAGTGGGACCGCTGATCCATCCCCGGCAGTTGGAACGTGTCGGCGCATTTGTGGACCGTGCAGTGGCCGGTGGCGCACGCGTGCTGTGGGGTGGTGCTCGCCATCCATTCGGCGCGCAGTACTACCAGCCCACCATGCTGACCAACCTGCGCCAGGACGACGAGATCGTGCAGAACGAGGTGTTCGGTCCCGTGCTCACGCTGCAGACCTTCAGCTCCGACGAAGAAGCCATCGAGATGGCGAACGGCACCGACTACGGCCTGGGGGGCGTGTGCTACGGCGAGCAGGGGCACGCCGTGGCCGTGGCCGAGAAAGTCCGCACGGGCTTTATCTGGGTCAACAGCTTTGGCATCCGCGATCTGGCGGCACCGTTTGGCGGCATCAAGCGCTCAGGGGTAGGCCGGGAAGGCGGCGAGTGGAGCTTCGAGTTCTTCTGCGATGTCAAGGACGTGGTCGTTCCTAAAAAGCCTTTCAAGGCCAGCTTCAGCCACCGTTGAGCTTCAGCCTGAATGAACGCGACAAGGAGACAACATTGAACAGCGAGAACACATCCCGGCGCCAGCTTCTCATCGGTTGCGCGGCGATGGGCCTGAGCGGCATGGCGCTCAGCGGATGCGCCTCATCGACGGCCACGGCGATGGCCAATGCCACGGGCGATACCCCCATCGCGACCGTGGCGCAGGGAAAACTAGCGGGCCGGAGGCAAGGGCCAGTGCTGTCTTTCCAACGCATCCCCTACGCAGCCAATCCGTACCTGGAGGCCAACCGATTCAAGGCCCCCCAGCCAGTGCCCGCATGGGCCGGTGTTCGCGATGCGTCGAGTGCAGGCCCCATGCCTCCCCAGCCTTCCCGTGGAGCCGATGGAGGCATGTCGGGCGCTGCAGACGATTTGACGCTGAACATCTGGGCCCCCGCCGACGCCCGAGGAGCGCCGGTCCTGGTCTGGTTGCCGGGTGGTGCCTTCTATCGCGTAGATGCTGGCGAGTCGTGGTACGACGGCAGCGCCTATGCCCGCGAAGGGGTGGTGGTAGTGACCGTGAACTACCGCGTGGGCATCGACGGATTCATGTGGGTCGAAGGCATGCCGCCCAACCGGGGCTTTCTGGACCAGGTGGCGGCCCTCCAATGGGTGCGGAAGAACATCGCGGCCTTCGGGGGTGATGCAGCCAACGTCACCCTGGCCGGACAGTCTGCTGGAGCCCAGAGCGTGATGGCCCTGATGGGTATGCCTGCGGCCCAAGGACTGTTCCACAAAGCCATTGCGCAGAGCCCGCCCCAAAATCACTTGACCCCTGAGCAGGCCCGCCGCATTGCGGTGGCGACCGCCGCAACGCTGGGGGTGGAGCCCACTGCCAAGGCGCTGGCCGGTGTGCCCCTGCCCGCGCTTGTCGCAGGCACGGAACGCATGGTGGCCGACTTGCGCGACCGGGCCAAGTGGGGCGGCATCGGTGGCCAGCCGCCCTATCTGCCCGTGGTGGATGGCACGCTGCTCACAGCCCCTCCACTGGCATCGCTGACCCAGCATGCGGACAAAGCAATACCGCTGCTGGTCGGCAGCACCGACGAAGAAGCCCGTTTGTACATGGTGCCCGGCGGCGCCATTGATCGCATCGCCGCTCCAGCGTTTGCGGGTGCGCTGGAAAGGGCAGGCCTGGCGCCCAACGCGCCGAATGTCTACGCCCAGGTGCGCCCCAACGCTTCGCCCGGCGACATGCTGGCGGCGCTGGAGTCCGACAGCACGTTCCGTATGCCAGCGCAGCGCTACGCTGACAACCGGGCCGCAGTGGGTGCTCCCACCTGGAACTACCAGTTTGCGTGGCAATCGCCAGGTTTTGGAGGCCGGCTGGGCGCGGCCCATGTGGTGGACGTGCCTTACGTCTTCAACACCCTGGCCAGCAAACAAGCCAGTCCTTTCCTGGGCGGCCAGGGCCATCAGCCGTTGGCAGACACCATGTTTGGGCACTGGCTGCGATTCGTCAAAACCGGTGACCCCGGATGGGCGCGGTACGACCTCGCCACCCGCCCGACCATGCGTTTTGACACCCGCTCTGCAGTGGTGGCCGATCCATTAGCGGACCGGCGGCAACTGTGGGCCGGCAAGAAATTCAACTGATCTGCTGCCTGGATGGCAGCTTCTAGGAGACTCCAATGGGAAAAATCGTTGGCGCCGCCATGGTGTCGCACCACCCTGGCCTGATGCAGTGCGAAGAGTTTCGCGTGCTGCAAGGTGCAGGGTCAGACTCTGACCTGATCTCGGGCTATGCCCGGCTTCGGGAGCGGATCAAGGCCGTGAAACCCGATGCCGTATTGATCTTTGATTCGCACTGGTTCACCACCGGCTACCACCTCGTGGACGGTGGCGAGAAGTTCGAAGGCAGCTACATATCGGACGAAATGCCCTGGTATCTGCATGGCGTTCCCTACAACTACCTGGGTTGCCCCGACCTTGCCGTGCAGGTGGAGGCCGTTTCGCGGGAGCGCAAAGGTTATGTGCGCAACATCCGCCATCCCGAACTGGGAAAGCAGTACGCGACCATCAACCTGGTCAAGCACCTGCAACTGGAACTGAGCAAGACCCCGGTACTGACCGTTAGCTCCTGCCAGAACTGCGAGTGGCCTCAGTTCCTCCAATCGGGCGAAGACATCGGCGAAGCCATTCGACGCAGCGACCTCAATGTGGTGCTGCTCGCCTCAGGGGCGCTGAGCCACAAGTTCAATGGCATTGATTGGCGCCCGAACCACCCGCGCATCTTCCACGAAAGCAATGTGTCTCGGCCCGAGAACATTGCCAGCGACAAGGCAGCCATTGAGTTCATGCGCCAGGGGCGCCACGACGAGATCCTGGCGCGCTGGGACGACGACTACCGCCGCAAGCCGTGGGAAGCGTTTGGAGCGCACTACCTGCAGATGCTCGGAGCCATGGGCGGCGCGGCCTGCCGCGCCAAAGGCGAGCCGCTGTCGGCCTACGAAAACGCACGCGGCACCGGAAACATCCACGTCTGGTTCGATGTCTCCGAGGTAGCCGGCCAGGGCAACACCGGCGCCGCGGACCAGCGCGCTGCCGCCTGATGCATCGCGACCTTTCAACACCTCCAACAGATTTGCGCACCATGAATTTCGAGTTTCCCATCTCTGAGCTCCCTGCCGTCATGCGCGGCCCCCGGGTGGAGCGCCGTCGCGCCTTGGTCGGCGGCAGCGCATTCTGGGGAACCCTGATCGAGGAGGGCCCTGACGCTGGCCGCTTGCAGCTGGACGATGGCCGGGTGCTGGACGCCCAGGCGCTGACCTACCTGCCGCCTGTCAACCCCAGCAAGATCATTGCCGTGCACATCTCGTACAGCTCGCGCAGCTACGAGACACGCCAAAAAAGCAAGCCCACAGAGTCTCCGACGTATTTCACCAAGCCGCCCACGTCGCTCAACGGGCACGGCGGGCAAATCCTCAAGCCCGCCGATTGCCAGTACCTGAACTACGAAGGCGAATATGCCGTGGTGATCGGCAAGACCTGCCGCAATGTCACGCCCGACGAGGCGTGGGATTACATCGAAGGTTTCTGCCCCGCACTCGACATGGGCTTGCAGAACTTCCGCGATACCGACCAGGGCTCGATGCTGCGCGTGAAGGGTGCAGACACGCTGTTGCCCATCGGCCCCGGACTGGTGCGTGGGGTCAATCTGTTTGAGCAGACCCTGCGTACCTACGTGAACGGCCTGGTCGTGCAGGAGGCCCACATCGGCGACGAAACCATCTGGGGCCCCCACTACGTCATCGCTGATCTGGCGCGCCACATCACGCTGGTGGCCGGCGACGTGATCCTGATGGGCACCCCTTGCCACTCGCGGTCCGTAGACCCCGGCGACGTCGTCGAGTGCGAAATCACCGGTCTGGGCCGCGTGGCCGGAACGGTGGTGGAAATCGCGGCTCCCCGCGCCAGCGCCCTGGGCGTTGGGCATCAACCCACTGATACGGCAGAGGTCCGGCGCGTGGCGCTCGGATTTGACGAACGCGTGCCCGACCGCTTCAAGCAGAACCTCGCCGACGCCAGAAAGAGCAAGAAGGGCTAAGCCCTTGCCCCTCAACGATCAACACAAGGAGACATATCCAATGCAAACCCGTCGACAACTCATCTCGCAGATGGCATGGGGCCTGGCCGCCACCGCCGTGCCTTTCGCTGCCCGCGCCAATACGCTGGAGAGCGCCAAGATCATTGCCGGCTTTGCCCCTGGCGGAACGATCGATACGGAAGCTCGCCGTGTTGCGGCTCGTCTGACCGGCTCCTATGCCAAGGCAGTCATCGTTGACAACCGTCCGGGAGCCGGTGGGCAAATCGCTATTTCGGCCCTGAAGGCGTCGCCCGCCGATGGCACCACCCTGCTCGTGACGCCGATGTCGATGCTCGGCATCTACCCCCACACCTACAAGAAGCTGCCCTACGACCCGCTGGTGGATCTGACGCCCGTCTCGACAGCCGTGCAGGTGGACATGGGTTTTGCCGTGGGCCCTCTGGTTCCCGCCTCCGTCACCACCATCCCTGAGTTTCTGGCCTGGTGCAATGCCAATCCGACACAGGCGAACTTCGGCTCTCCCGCGCCCGGCTCCGTCCCCCACTTCGTCGGCGTACTGATCGGACGTGCGGGCAAGGTGGACTTACGCCACATCGGCTTCCGTGGCACGCAGCCAGCCATCATGGACCTGGTGGGTGGGCAGATTGCCGCTGTGTCCGCACCCGTGGGCGAGTTCCTGCCCCACCTGCCCGGTGGCAAGCTGCGCATCCTTGCGACCAGCGGAGCCACGCGCAGCAAGTTTGTCCCGCAAGTTGCCACCCTTGCCGAGCAAGGGTACAAGTCGCTGGTCTACGGCGAATGGCACGGATTCTTCCTGCCCGGCAAGGCCAGCGCGGCGGTGGTCAACCAGGCCAACGCAGAAATCCGCAAGGCGCTTGGGGCGAAAGAAGTGGTGGACGGACTCGCCGCCATGGGCCTCGAAGTCCGCGCCTCGTCGCCTGAAGAACTCGCAGCAGCCTTGAAGGCCGATCTGGAGCGTTGGGGCCCCATCGTCAAATCCATCGGTTTCACGGCCGATGCTTGAGTCGCCACCGCGCCTCGCTTCTGATCTCGCCGCCCCGAACCTGCAAAGGGTTTGCATCGTCGGGGCGGGGGCGATTGGCAGCCTCATTGGTGCATCCATCGCGGCCACAGGCAAGGTGCAGGTGTCGGCGCTCGCCCGTGGCGACAACCTGACCGCTCTCCAGACCTCCGGGTGGCGCATGGAGCGGGAGGATGGCAGCAACGTTCAGGCACCGGCCAACGCGAGCGACCGTGCCGAGGACCTGGGCCCCCAGGACCTGGTGGTCATAGCAGTCAAAGGCCCTGCGCTGGCGGCGGTGGCCGAATCCATCCAGCCGCTCATTGGCCCCCACACCGTGGTGCTGCCCGCAATGAACGGTGTGCCCTGGTGGTTCTGCCAGGGCCTGCCCGGCTTCGAGTCTGGCCTGCCCCGCATTGACCCTCGCGGCGAGATTGCCGCCAGTATCCCTTTTGCCAACGTGCTCGGGGCTGTGGTACATGCCAGCAGCCGGATGCGCGGGCCAGGCCTGGTCAAACACGTCAAAGGTAAGCACCTCATCATTGGCGAGCCCCAAGGGGCCAGCTCGCCGCGCGCGCTGGCCGTGGGTGAGCTGTTGCGATCTGCAGGGTTCGAGGTCACGGTGAGTGACGACATCCGGCATGACATCTGGTTCAAGCTCTGGGGCAACCTGACCATGAACCCCTTGTCAGCGGTCACAGGCGCTACCGTAGACCGCATCTTGTCCGATGCGCAAGTGCGTGCGTTCTGCTCTGCCGCCATGAACGAAGTTGCCGCAGTGGGCGAAAAAATCCGCTGCCTCATCGATCAAAGCCCCGAAGACCGGCATCGCATCACCGAAAAACTCGGTGCCTTCAAGACATCCATGCTGCAGGACGCCGAGGCAGGCCGAACGCTGGAGCTCGATGCCATCGTCGGTGCAGTGCGGGACATTGCGCAGCGGGTGCAGGTCCCCACGCCGAATGTGGACGCCTTGTTCGGCATCTGCCGACTCTTTGCTCAAACCAAAGGCCTCTACCCAAATGAGTAACTCCATCCACCACAATTTCATTGCGGGCGAATGGCTCGCTGGCGCGGACGCTGCCGCCAACATCAACCCGTCCGACACCCGAGATATCGTGGGTCAGTACGCGCGCGCCAGCCAGGCGCAGGCGCGCACAGCCGTGGCCGCCGCAGCGGCGGCGCAACCGCGCTGGGCGGCGCTGACACCCATGCAGAGATCGGAAGCGCTGGACCACATCGGCAGCGAGCTGCTGGCGCGGCAGGGCGAATTGGCCGACCTGTTGGCACGCGAGGAAGGCAAAGCCCTGCCAGACGCTGCAGGCGAAGTGCTGCGCGCCGCGCACATCTTCAAGTTCTTTGCAGGCGAAGCTCTGCGCGTGGGCGGCGAGCTTTTGGGGTCCACCCGCGCCAACATGACCGTGGAGATATCGCGCGAGCCCGTTGGCGTGGTCACCATCATCACGCCATGGAACTTCCCGCTGGCGATTCCGGCCTGGAAGATCGCGCCTGCATTGGCTTACGGCAACGCGGTGGTGTTCAAGCCTGCGGAACTGGTTCCAGGCTGTGCCTGGGCGCTGGCAGAGATCATCTCGCGTGCGGGACTGCCCACAGGCACTTTCAATCTGGTGATGGGGCGCGGGCGAGAGCTTGGAGGGGTTCTGCTGGAAGATCCGGGCGTACAGGCCATCACGTTCACCGGATCGGAATCGACCGGTCGCAAAGTCGCGCAGAGCGCGGTGGGCCGCCCCGGGGCCATGGCCAAATTCCAGCTGGAGATGGGCGGCAAGAACCCGCTCGTGGTGCTGGACGATGCGGACATCGAGCAAGCCGTGGCGTGCGCCATCAACGGCGCGTTCTACTCCACGGGGCAACGCTGCACCGCCTCGTCGCGCTTGATCGTGACGGACGCCATCCATGATCGCTTCGTGGCGGGCATGGTCGACGCGATGAAGAACCTGGTGGTGGGGGACGCCCGCGCTCCAGGTACGGTCATTGGTCCCGTCGTTGATCAAAGCCAGCTGGAGCAGGACCTGCGCTACATCGGCCTGGGCACCCAGGAAGGGGCGAAGCTGGCGTCCGGCGGCAACGCCATGGAGCAATGGAATGGGCAGCCCGGTTTCTATCTGCAGCCAGCACTGTTCACCGAGACGACGCCTGCCATGACCATCAATCGCGAAGAGATCTTCGGGCCGGTCGCCAGCGTCATCCGGGTGAAAGATGCCGACGAGGCGCTGAAGGTGGCGAACGACACACCGTTTGGCTTGTCCGCAGGGGTCGTAACGCAGTCCCTGAAAAACGCTGCGCGTTTCAAGCGCGAGTTGCAGGCCGGCATGGTCATGGTCAATGCGCCCACCGCCGGGGTCGACCCCCACGTGCCGTTTGGTGGCCGAAAGGGGTCCAGCCATGGCCCCCGGGAACAAGGGCGCTACGCCGCCGAGTTCTTCACCACGGTCAAGACGGCGTACGTCAATCCCTGACCCAATGCCTTGATTTCCGGCAATGCCCATCCTCTTGGGCATGGCTGCTTTTTCATTGCTGCTTCATCGAGCAGCGCATTCACTTTTTTTGCCAATCCAACATGCTGAAAGTTCTCGTTCCCGTCAAGCGCGTGGTGGACTACAACGTGAAGGTCCGCGTGAAGTCGGACAACACGGGTGTGGACATCGCCAACGTGAAGATGAGCATGAACCCCTTTGACGAAATCGCCGTCGAAGAGGCCGTGCGCCTGAAAGAAAAAGGCCTGGTGACCGAAGTCATCGCAGTCAGCTGCGGCGTGGCCCAATGCCAGGAAACCCTGCGCACCGCCATGGCCATTGGCGCCGACCGCGCCATCCTGGTGGAGACCGACGTCGAACTGCAGCCCCTGGCCGTGGCCAAGCTCCTCAAAGCCCTGGTCGACAAAGAGCAACCTTCTCTCGTCATCCTGGGCAAACAAGCCATCGACGACGACGCCAACCAGACCGGCCAAATGCTGGCAGCCCTGGCCGACCTGCCCCAGGCCACGTTCGCCAGCAAGGTCGAACTCGCTGCCGACAAAGTCAGCGTGACCCGCGAAGTCGACGGCGGCCTGGAAACCCTGGCCCTGACACTGCCCGCAGTCATCACGACCGACCTGCGCCTGAACGAGCCCCGCTACGTCACCTTGCCCAACATCATGAAGGCCAAGAAAAAGCAGCTGGACACCGTCAAGCCCGAAGACCTCGGCGTGGACGTGGCTCCGCGCCTGAAGACCCTGAAGGTGACCGAACCCGCCAAGCGCGGCGCAGGCATCAAGGTGGCCGACGTGGCCGCACTGGTCGAAAAACTCAAGAACGAAGCGAAGGTGATCTAAATGTCGGTACTCGTTATTGCTGAACACGACAACGCGTCCATCAAGGGCGCCACGCTGAACACCGTCACGGCCGCCGTCGCCTGCGGTGGCGACGTGCACGTGCTGGTGGCCGGCCACAATGCCGGTGCAGCCGCACAAGCCGCCGCCAGCATCGCCGGTGTCGCCAAGGTCATCCACGCAGACGCAGCAGGCCTGGAACGCGGCCTGGCAGAGAACGTGGCCGCCCAAGTGCTCGCCATCGCCTCCAACTACAGCCACATCCTGTTCCCCGCCACTGCCAGCGGCAAGAACGTGGCCCCCCGCGTGGCCGCCAAGCTCGATGTCGCCCAGATCAGCGACATCACCAAGGTCGTCTCTCCTGACACCTTCGAGCGCCCCATCTACGCCGGTAACGCCATTGCCACCGTGCAAAGTGCCGACAGCGTCAAGGTCATCACCGTGCGCACCACCGGCTTTGACGCCGCAGCCGCCACCGGTGGCTCTGCCGCTGTTGAAACCGCCGCCGCCACGGCAGACGCCGGCAAGAGCAGCTTTGTGGGCAGCGAGATCGCCAAGAGCGACCGCCCTGAGCTGACGGCTGCCAAGATCATCGTCTCCGGTGGCCGGGCCCTGGGCAGCAAGGAAAAGTTCGACGAAGTCATGACCCCGCTGGCCGACAAGCTGGGCGCCGCTCTCGGTGCCAGCCGCGCGGCGGTGGATGCAGGCTACGCCCCCAACGACTGGCAAGTGGGCCAGACGGGCAAGATCGTGGCGCCGCAGCTGTATGTGGCGGCCGGTATCTCGGGTGCGATCCAGCACTTGGCGGGCATGAAGGATTCGAAGGTGATCGTGGCGATCAACAAGGACCCTGAGGCACCGATCTTCAGTGTGGCCGACTATGGGCTGGAAGCGGATCTGTTCACGGCTGTGCCTGAACTGGTCAAGGCCCTGTAAGAACGCCCCTGTGCACACAAAGGCATCGCTCGCGATGCCCTTTTTTCGGGGTGCTTACCTTCAAACAAATGACCGGTTTGGACACCAGGAGTTCGTCGATTTGAAGTCAACAACGGCAATCTCTGGGAGTCGAACTGCTACGTGTGCGCGAATGCCGCTGGGGCTTGCATTCGACCATCCCAACTTCTGTTTTTTGTCGGGCGGACGATCTTAACGGAAGCCCAGTCGCCATCTGGAAGCGAAAACTCTCAGGTCGCAACGTCCAAGATACGACCAGGATTGAGGATGCCTTTGGGATCGACCAACGCCTTGAGGCTGTGCATGAGATCGATCTCCACCGACGAGCGGCTGTGCGCCAGAAATTCCTTCTTCACCACGCCGATGCCGTGCTCGGCCGAGATGGAGCCGCCCACGCGACCAGTGGCTGCATAGACCACTTCTTCCACCTGGTGCAGGCTGTCCGGCGATGCATGCGGGCCCGAGAGCACATGCAGATTGCCGTCGCCGATGTGCCCGAAGAAGAGGTGGCGCTGCGCCGGGAAACGGCGCTCGAGCTCCGCCCCCACCGATTCCACGAAGGCGTCCATGGCGGCCATGGGAATGCCCACGTCGAAGGCGGCAAACGGCTTGAGCTGGCCCAGCAGCTCGCCAATGGATTCGCGGTAGGCCCAGAGCTTCCTGCCGTCCTCGACCGACTGGGCCACCACCACGTCTGAAATCAGGCCCTGCTCCAGGGCCTCGCCCAGCTCGCGCTCCAGAGCCTCGCGGTCGCGCTCGTCGTTGGCACCCAGGGTCTCGACCAGTACGTAGACCGGGTGGGGCGCATCGAAGGGCTGACGCAGCCGCATCACTTCCATGGCCGCGTCCAGGTAGTCGGCCCACATCACCTCGAAGGCAGACAGCGCTGGCAGCGCGCGGCGCAGGTCGCGCACCAGACGCGTGGCTGCATCGAACGAGGGAAGCGCACACAGCGCCGTGTTCGCCGCCGTGGCCTGGGGCGAGAGCTTGAGCACCAGGCGCGTGATCACGCCCAGCGTGCCTTCGGCGCCGATGAACAGGTGCTTGAGGTCCACGCCCGTGGTGTTCTTGGTCACGCGGTTGAGCATGGTCATGAGCCGGCCGTCGGGCAGCGCCACCTCCAGCCCCAGCACCAGGTCGCGCATGGTGCCGAAGCGAATCACCCGGTTGCCGCCCGCATTGGTGGCCGCATTGCCGCCCACCTGGCACGAGCCGCGCGCACCCAGGTCGAGGGGAAAGGACCAGCCCTCTTCCTCCACACGCTGCTGCAGCTCCTCCAACACAAGGCCGGCCTGCACCACGGCTGTGCCGCCCACGGTGTCGATGTCCTCGATGGCGTTGAGCTTGGCCAGCGATAGGGCCACCTCCGCGCCTGCGGGCGTGGCTCCGCCCGCAAGCCCGGTCAGTCCGCCCTGGATCGCCACGGCCTGACCCAGTCGGCTGCAGACCGCTAGCACGCTAGCCACCTCCTGGGGCGTACAGGGAAACAGCACCACGGCCGGGGTATGGCGCGGCGCCTCGCTCCAGTCGCCCGCATGGCTGGCGGCCACGCCGGGGTCACGCACGATCTGGGTTGGCGAAAGAATGCCGGACAGGGCATCCACCAAGTCTTGTACCGGCACGTCCTGCCGCGATGTCGTCTGCATTGCACTTTTCTCCGGATGAATGCATCGAACTCTACGGAAAGATCGGCGCGTGGAGAAATATGCCTTGCCCCCGCACAGCATCAGATAAAACTCATGGCAGCGTGCGCCCCACCAGCTGCCCGTCGGCCAGCAGCTGGGCGATGAGCTCCAGCAACAGGTCGCGCACCAGGTGGCACGCGGGCGTCAGCGGCTGATCCACGGACCAGACCACCGATTGGGTCCGGCTGAGCACCGGTTCCACAATGCGTCGCGCCGCGATACCGCGCGCCTCGAACGTCGGAAAGGAATTACGTGGCATGACGGCGAAGGCCAGTCCGCCACAGACCATGCTGCGCAGCAGGTCGGAGCTGTTGACCTCGTAGAGCACGTTGAGAGGGCAGTCCAGCGCAACCGCCGTGCGCTCAATGAGCTTGCGCAGATCGTGTTCGCGGTCGGGCTCGACCAGCGGACGGTCGCCGATCTCGCGGAAGGCGATGTCGCCCGTGGCGTTGCCCATTTGCTCGCGGGTGCCGAACAGGCAGAAGTCCTCCTCGTAGGCCGGCCGCGATTCGAGTTTGGACATCTCCGACGCGGTGGGCAGCAGCGCCAGGTCGACACGCCGTGCCTCCACCAGGGTCTGGGCCTCGCGCGACATGGCTGTGGTCAGGTGCAACTGCACCTCGGGCGCGCGCTCCTGGATCAGCCGGTACAGAGGTACCACCAGCACGGGCGCGACCGAGCCCACGATGCAGGCGCGCACCACCCCACGAAATTCCGAGGCGGCATCGCGCACATCCTCGCGCAGGCGCTCCATCTGGCGCAGGATGGAGGCCGCCCGGTCGAACAGTCGCTGCCCCTCCATGGTCAGGCGCACGCCTCGCGCATGGCGCTGCAGCAGCGGCACGCCCAGTTCCTCCTCCATCGCCGCGATGTGGTGGCTCAGCGCGGGCTGGGCGATGTGCAGGGTGGCGGCGGCCGTCGTGATGCTGCCGGAGCGCGCGATCTCGACGAAGTACTTGAGCTGGCGGGGGGTCATGCCCAAACTCTAATGCAGCAGGTGCCAGGCCACACCCGCCGCCCCCGTGGCGCAGGCCAGCAAAACCAGCGCGGCCACCCAGGCCAGGCCGGCCGGGTAGGGCACCTGGCCCTCACACGCCAGCAGCACACGGGCACGGTGCACGCCGTAGCCATACAGCGCGCAGGCTGCCAGCACCAGCATGGCGCCGGTGGCCTGCAGCATGGCCGAGCCATCGACCCAAGCGCCTCGCAGCGCCACCAGCGCGTTCAGCAGCACGGCCAGGGACGTGCGCGTCCACGCCAGGCTGGTGCGCTCGGGCTGCAGGCCCGGGTCGCGCGCAATCCCTAACGCGAAAGCCACAGCACCAGGCCCAGCAGCAGCACCGCCACCAGGGACATGCCGACCGCCAGCACAGCCAGCGCCGCCGTGGCGGGCAGCGGTCCCTTGCGGCGCATGGCGATCTCGTTGGCGCGCCAGCGCCGGTAGGCCAGCACGCACAGGGCGGCGGCCAGCGCGCACATCAAGAGCGCAATGGCCGACACCAGCAGGCGCGGCTGCAGATGCGTGGCGAACTGCTCCAGCAGCACGCCGCCCGCCAGCACGGCCAGGGCGGTGCGGATCCAGGCTAGGAAGGTACGCTCATTGGCCAGGGTGAAACGGTAGTCGGGCTCCTCGCCCTCGCGCCGCCAGGCGGGTTGCCTGCTCATCCCGGTTCGGCGGCCGAGAGCACTTCCTGCGGCACGGGCGTGGCGCCCCCGGCGCCCATGCGCGAAGCCACCTGCACGCCGCCCAGGCGCTCGATCATGCGCAGCTGATCGGCCTTGGCGAGCGCGTCCACGGCCTCAGGATCGCAGATGGCGCGCAGTTCGAGCTCCATGGCGCGCAGCACGTCGGCATGCGCGGGGTCGCTGGCCAGGTCGGCGAGTTCCTCGGGGTCGGCCACCAGGTCGAACAGCTCGGGCCGGTGTCGCACGTAGTAGTGGAACTTGTAGCGCCCCTTACGCACCATGAAGCCGGCCGTGTTGCTGCCGGCGGCGTGGTATTCGCTGAAGACCACGCGCTCGGGCTCTGCGGGGGCCGCACCCAGTTCCAGCAGCGAACGGCCGGGCCGGTCCTGCATCTCGGGTGCCGGGTCCATGCCCACGCCCTGCAGGATGGTGGGGAACAGGTCGAGCAAATCCACCGGCGTCTCGCAGACGCCGGGCTGCACACCCGGGCCCGCGACGACCATGGGCACGCGCACGCTCTCCTGGTACAGGGTGGACTTGCCCCACAGCCCGCGCGTGCCAAGGTTGTCGCCATGGTCCGAGGTGTAGACGAGGGTGGTGTCGCCCTCCAGGCCCGCGTCGCACAGCGCCTGGGTGATGCGGCCCACGTTGTGGTCCAGAAAGCTGCACAGCGCGTAGTAGGCGACGAAGGCCTGGCGCCGCTCCTCAGGACTCTTAAACTCACCCTCGTTGTCCATGAAATCCGCGTAGGCCTGCACCCAGGGGTGGCGCTGGTAGCCGCTTGCCGGCTGCAGCTTGGGCTCGGGCATCACCTCGCTGGAATACAGCGCGAAGAACTCCTCGGGCGCGACCAGCGGGAAGTGCGGTGCCACCAGGCCGATATAGAGCACGAAGGGCTCGTCGGGGCGGGTGCCGGCGTCATGGATCCAGTCCACGGCGCGGCCGGTGACCTCGCGGTCGTAGGCCGTGTAGTGTGATTCACCGGCGCCGATGTATTCGCCCAGCATGCGCTTGCCGCTCGGACTGGAGATGTACGGATCACGGATAGACGCCCACACCATGCCATGGCCACCCAACACATGCATGGGGATGTGCTCCTTGTCAAAGCCGGCGGGGTCCTCCTCGGCCCGATAGTGCAGCTTGCCGATGCTCTCGACACGGATGCCCTGGCGCTGGAGCACGTGGCCCCAACCACGCGGATCGCCCACGTACGGCATCGCGTTGTCCCAGTGGCGTGTTTGATGCACGCGCAGACCGGTGGCAAAGGCAGCACGCGCGGGCACGCAGATTGGACTGGGGGTGTAGGCATCGGTGAAACGCACCCCGCGCGCGGCCAGTGCGTCCAGGTGGGGCGTTTTCACGAAGGCGTGACCAGCACAGCCCATGATACGGGGATCATGTTCGTCGGACATGATCACGATGACGTTACGGCGGGTCATAGGGCAGCAGTCTCTCTTCAAATCACGAGTCTTCAGGGGCGTAGCCGGATGCCTTCACGATCTGGCTCCAGCGCGCATGTTCGTCGCGCAGTTGCTTGTCCAGGGCTTCTGTTGTCGCCGTCTGGGGTTGGTATTCGAGTTTGCGCAGCAACGAGGCGATCTTGTCGGACTGCACTGCCTCCGTGACGCTCTTGTTCAACTGCGCGACCAGCGGCGTCGGTGTTCCAGCCCTGGCGAACAGCGCAAAGGTCTCCGTGATCACCAGGTCGCTATAGCCCAGCGACTTCAAGGTGGGCACGCCCGGCAGCGCGGACAGTGGCACCTCGTCAGAGATAGCTAGGATGCGCAACTTGCCCGACTGGTGCAGGGGCAAGAGGTTGGGCAACGTAGTGATCACGCAGGGCAAAACTCCGCCGATGGCGTCGGTCACTGCGGCCGAGCCGCCACGGTAAGGCACGTGTGCCAGCGGCACCTTGGAGGCTTTGCCAAGTAGTTGGCCGATGAAGTGCATGGCCGTGCCCGCACCCGGCGTGCCGTAGGCTGCCATGGAGTTGTCCTTGCGCGCGAGGTCCAAAAATTCCTTGAGTGTCTTGGCGGGGCTGTTGGCGCCCACTGCCAGCGCGAAGCTCATACTGCAAGCCTTGCCCACGCCCACGAACTGCTTGAGCGGGTCGTACGACAGAGTCTTGAAGACATGGGGAAATAGTGTCAGGTTGCCCATGGGCGTCATGAGCAGCGTGGCCCCATCGGCCGGTGCAGAGATCAGAGCCTCGGTGGCCAGCCGCCCGCCCGCGCCGCCCTTGTTGTCCACCAGCATATTGAAGCCGTGGCCGCGTACACCCTCGGCAACGGCACGAGCCACCGTGTCGGCTGCGCCGCCAGCGGCGAATCCCACAAGCACGCGGATGGTCTTGTCCTGCGCAAAGGCGAAGGGGCTGTGGGCGGCCAGGGCCGAGGCGCCCAGCAGGCCCGCGAACTGGCGGCGGGTGGTGTTCATCGCTTGTCTCCTGTTATGGCTTTGACTTTGAGTATGGTCAAACATTGAAGGGGTGAGAAATACCGTTTCTGCGCCCAAGGTATGCAAAAAATGTGATGGCTATACGCCAGCAAGAAGCAGGAAGCCTGCCCTCAGAGGGTCTTGACGCGTTCACGGCTGCCGAGAACCAAGGGTGTTTCGGGCTGGAAGCACAAGGATCAATTGACGTTCTTGTGATTCGGGATCAGGTGGCCAGCATTTTGGAAGGCGGACGCGACGCCTTTATTCAGCGCAAAGAGAGGTACGAGTTCTGAGGTGGTTTTGGCAAGGGCGCTCGGACGATTCCCAATCGTTGGGCATCTTTGGGGCCAATAGCGGAATTTGGACGATGTAGTTGCGACCGACAGTAACCGCTGCAGAACCGGGGAGTGTCAGGATTTCTGTGTGTGAGGCTGTTGAATCCGTCACTCAATCGTGAGGCGGCTTGGTGATCTTACTGGCGCGATCTGGTAAATCGGTCCTCGTAGAGGATCGCAAATTGGTTCATCGCT
>Ga0209960_1001254_pt1 | contig 36189 bp, 38 predicted proteins | sample ThiBiot_500_plan_2_FD_183947 | JGI IMG/M metagenome (GOLD analysis project Ga0209960, IMG submission 183947) | Wastewater bioreactor microbial communities from Cape Town, South Africa - Thiocy_expt_500_plan (SPAdes) | ecosystem: Engineered > Bioreactor > Thiocyanate-remediating >... | reverse complement strand
AAACTTGTTTAGAGGCATTTTTAAGCATATATATATATTTTAACGTGCTGCTTGGTAAATTTTTTTCTTCTTCTAATAGCCAGTGAGTTGAGTGTTGAATTATTCTAATAGAGGACTGTATATCATGCGATAAAATATGAAAAAGCATAGTTTGTTCATCATTTTTCATATTTAATTGATCATTAAGGTATTTTATCCTTTCTCTCTTTTTAACTAACTTCGATATATCTCTATATATTCCTAAACTATAAAGAATATTATTAGAAGAATCTTTAACAGCTTTAATACTTAAGGAGACATGAATTTTTGTCCCGCTTTTATGTAATAAAATTAATTCAATATCTTTTAAGTTTCCCACTTTTTTATAATTTTCCATCATTTCTTTTCTAACTTCATTACAGTCAGGATGGTAAATTTCTGCTACAGAATTGAGGCTTAAAAGTTCATCATGATTATAGCCTAATGTATCAAGACATGCTTGATTAACTTTAATAATTTTTTGTGTCAAATGATCCACAGAAATAAACATGTCTGGGGCATTGTCATAAAATTCTTTATAAAACATTTCCTCAAGAACTTTGTATCCGCATAACATTTTATAGTAAGTCTCTTAACAAATTCTGGATTGGTAAAGGTTTATCATTTTAATTTTGAATTAATATGATCTTTAATTTCAAGCCTTAATATAAAAGTTAAGAAAAAAAATATAAGATTTTTAAAAATGTTTTTAGCTAAACTAACGCTTGTTTAAAAATCTTATTTTATTCATCTGATATTTTTTTGTAGAATTTAATATGATTAATTACAGAAGAGAATAATAAATAATAAGGCACCTGATATGTTGGATATTAATAAAATTGAGAATGAGTGGGATAGAGTCAGGCCCCAATTAGAAGAAGTTTTTAATGATATTGATGTATATGATATGGAGAGACTTTCTCTTAATTTTGAAGAGTCATTAGATTATCTTGAAGCAGTATATAATGTGCCTTCCAAACATATTCTTGAAAAAATATCTCCTTTATTTGATCCAAAGATAAGGCCTTTACTAAAAAAATATGTGGAAGAAATTAATCATAAATATGAAATATAAGCTTTTATCATAGTATTTTAACATCTACCCCAAAATATGTCTAAAATTTGAAAAGTTCTGTATTTCCTTAGACAAACTCTATCTTTAGCTCAAAGTTGCAACAGAACCATCGTATCAACATAGCAGGCTTAGATAGCCAGGGGAGAAAAAGTAGGTACCCAAGAAGGTAACCCCACTCACCATGAATATACAGGGCAGAGATCTGGTAGCACCCCTATCCATATAAATATGGGCTTCTTTAAAACAAAGAAAACTTATAAAATAAAACACGGTGAGCAGGAAAAGGAAGAATATCCATGTGAGTTATTTCACGATAACTGCCCACCTTCTAATTAAAGAATTCTTGTTTTTACCACTCAACTCCTTAAAATTAATCCTTGGTCCTTAACACAGTATCAGAACCTCCAAGCGAGTATTCGGATCAAAAAAAGAAAGGAGAGAATTAAATCTTCTCTCCAGACTTTGCTATACTAACTAAAAAGTGGATTCATTATACGGGACAAGGTCAATTTACAAATGTTGAGTTGAACATGCCAGTTGATGGTTTAGCATGTCCAAAATCAGACCATTTCCATAAACTTTAAATACCTTTCTCACATATGCGACAGAACCGGAGGAGGGCTATCAATTTAAGGAATTAAAAAAACTAATAACATTAATAACATTTATTAATTTTTCTTTTAAATTTTGTTTTTCTATAATTAGATCACCATAAAGAAAGCAAAACTGTGAGAGCATTTTTACAAAACCTATTCAATATTCCTATTTTATGTTTCCTTATTAGCTTTAGCTTAGGCTGTTTATTTCCTCGTTTTAAATTTGAGAAATTGATAAAAACAACAAATCAATGGTCATCTTTTTATCTTATAATTGCAATAGGATTAAAAGGTGGCTTAGCGTTTTCCTCTTGTACAGTATTTAATGAAAAAACAGTTACTCTAATTATTCTAGCCATAAGCTTTAGCCTATTTTTCCCAGTTTTAGGTTATATGTTGCTTTTAAAGACTACAAGCATTGATAGGGTTACTTGTGCAGCCATTGCTGCTCATTATGGCTCCATTAGTATATCTACTTTTGCTGCCGCTACATCAGTTTTGGCTAAACACTCAATTATGTATTGCGGATATATAGTTGCTGTAATTACACTCATGGAAATCCCAGCTCTATTCTCTGCGATTTATCTTTGTGGAGAATATAAAGATACAGAAAATTTTCTTAATAAAAGAAACTCATTTTCAGATTTCTTGAAGACTTCAATTTTTAACAATAAAATTGTTCTTTTGTTGATAGGTTCTCTTATTCTTGGTTATTTTTTTCATATTTTTAGTTATCACCATTTTACTGATCCTATTATAAATCCTTTTAATATAATTTTATCAGTTTTCTTAGTAACCATGGGATTTAATGTAGCTAGGCAATCAAAATCGCTAAAAAAATTTAATTTTGCTTTAGGCATGTTTGGAATTTATATACCTATTATTGGGAGTTTTATTGGACTTGGAATGAGTTGGCTTATAAATTTGGATTTGGGAACAGGATTCTTGTTTACTGTATTATGTGCTAGTAGTTCTTATATAGTTGTACCAGCAGCACTTAGAATTATGCTTCCGAGAGCACAAGAATCTATATATTTGCCAATGTCTATTGCAATCACATTTCCTTTTAACATTCTTTTTGGAATTCCATTCTACTTTGATCTCTCCGTAAAAATTTTAAAATGAAAGAAATAGTTTGACATCAACTCATAGACCTTCCTTTCAAAGTATGCATCCCTATGAGGATTTAGATATTTTGCTAGCCACAAAGTACAAAAAGACAATGCTATTTTGTCATGATTTTGGCATCGTCAACTTAACTTTTGTAAAGTTATCTGATAAGATTTTTTACAATTGCAATTAAAGTACAGTTGTTCGATGACTTTAACGAAAGCTTCTAAGCGTCACCAATTTCCTTTATACATTTTTAATCAAGCGATATGGTATTATCATCGCTTTAATAAGAGCTATAGTCATCTATGGATCGGTGCGCATGCAAGAGCTAGAATATGAGGTTTGGCTTTGTAAAGTTAGATTGAAGATATATTTGGCTTGTTGTTAAGATTCATATCTTTAGCCTTGATGGGATCTCCGTGCTCTTATCTCTCAATCAACTTATCGGCTTTTAAAAGCCATGACGGCGCCGTTTAAAGTTTGACTACCATCAAATATGTTCACAAGACGACGATTTTATATAAGTTGATCCGCAATATTACTTATGTTGCAATCCCTAAAATTTTTATGTAATAAGAAAATTAGATTGTATTATTTAGTATAATAAGATGTATTTATAATAACATGAACTTTGATACCGTTGCCTTACATTGTTTTTTAGCCGTGAGCGACAGTAAAAGTTTTACGAAAGCAGCAGAGCAGGTTGGACGTACACAATCTGCAGTTAGTCAGCAAATAACTAAGCTTGAGTATCTTTTGGGTAAGCAACTTTTTAAACGTGGAAAACTACTTTTATTGACCAAAGAAGGTGAGCTATTTTACGGGTACGCTAAACAAATTTTTACGTTACATTGTGAAGTATTTGACCGTTTCAAAGAGCCAGAACTTGAAGGCGAGATTCGTTTTGGTATGCCTGAAGATTTTGCAAGTGTTTATCTTTCAGATGTTCTCATTGAATTCTCAAGAATTCATCCACGTATTTTTTTAAATGTAGAATGTGATTTAACTCTAAATCTTTTTGAAAGATTTAAAAAGGGACACTTTGATTTAGTCCTTGTTAAAATGAGTCGGCCTGAAGAATTTATCAATGGGTATGATATATATACTGAGGATTTAGTATGGATTGGAGATCCCAAATTAATAAAACAAGATATTTCAAAATCTCTTCCGTTAGTTCTCTCTCCTCTTCCATGCGTTTATCGCTCAAGAGCTATTAAAGCTTTAGAAAACTCTGATATTAAATGGCGTTTAGTCTTCTCAAGTCCAAGCTATAACGGAACTATTGCTGCAGTAAAAGCGGGCCTTGGTATAACTGTATTACCTCTAACAATGGTTCCGCCTCAGCTAACCATAATTAAAGAGGGATTGCCCATATTAGATAATACTCATGTTAGCTTATTGAAGCTTGATACTAAAAGCCAAGCCTTAGGAACATTTGAGAAGTTCGTAATAAATAAGCTTAAACATTAACTTTATTTTTTACTAATAAATACGGCACCTTCGAGTTAACTTTTGTTAAAATTTCTGGTAAGATTTTTTATATTTATAATTAAAGTATAGATGCACCTTAAACAGAAAAAGATCCATGAAGAATAAAAAGGGATTTTATAAACGACGAAACCCTAAGCTAAAAGAAAATCAGGTCAATCTTCTTCATATACAATTTCAAACAATTGACCTTAGTGATAACAATATAAAAGTTAAAGATATGGAGAGTCTGGTTAAAACCTTATCGCATATATAATTACCTACAATTTATCTTAGAGACCATACTACAGGAGTTAAAGGTTTTAAATATTTAATCCAAAGTTTAATGAATACAAGTGTGCATAATGTTTATCTCAGCTTTAATAGTATAGGATATCGTAATCCAGAAAAACTATCCTTAGAGCTGCAAAATATACAATTGAAGATACTTGATCTTAGCTTTAATAAAATAGATGACAATACATTAATCAGTTTGGTTCAAGCCTTGTCAGGTTCAAAGTTAAGCATTTTGGATTTGAGTTATAACAGGATTGAGCTTAAAGGATTAGAAAATTTAGGAGGTGTCCTTCCAAAGACACAAATTAATAAGATTAATTTTAAAGGCAATAATATTAACACTCAAACGCGAGAAGTTATTAGAAATCAATGCACTTTTGTAGAATGGATGTTCTAATAAAATGTAAATATATAAATATCAAATTGATGTTTCATTAAATAGAAATATTTTTATTTTAATAGTATGCTGATTTGAAATTAAAATTATGAAAAAAAGGAGCTTATATGGCTCATTATTTAGTCATTTCAGCAAGTAGCACTATTGGTCAATGCGTTGTTCAAAAACTACGTGCTCAAGGACATACCGTATTTACCACTGCAAGAAATGATAACAAAATCGTTCCTGATGCAATTTTAGATGCTTCTAATTTTGAAGAAGTAAGTAATGTTTTTGGTAAAGCAGGTGCCATTGATGGAGTCGTTAATTGTAGCGGATCTCTCTTATTAAAGCCTGCTCATCTTACCAAAGAAGAAGAGTATCATGATGTGATTAATTCTTCTCTTACGACAGCATTCGCAACGGTACGAGCAGCAGGAAAAACAATGACTAAGGGAGGCTCAGTAGTCCTTATTTCGTCATCAGCTGCTTTGTTAGGAATACCTAATCATGAGGCTATTGCAGCAGCAAAAGCAGGTATAAATGGTTTAGTTTTATCTGCCGCTGCTACTTATGCTCCCATGAATTTAAGATTTAATGCTGTTGCTCCAGGTCTTGTAAAAACTGCTTTAACATCAAGTATTACTGATAATGATCTCTCTCTTAGACTATCGGAGGCTATGCATCCATTAGGAAGAATTGGTTCTCCTGAAGAAATAGCTAGAGCTATTATTTTTTTGTTAGACCCTAAAAATAGCTGGATTACTGGACAAATTATTGCTGTAGATGGAGGCCTTAGCACAATTAAACAGAAAGTACGGATATGACATATAGCTACAATGAAAGTTTCATAAATGAGATTATAGCTATGGCTTGGGCGGATGAAATATCATTTGAAGCCATCCAAGAAAGTACAGGATTATTAGAAAAAGAAGTTATTGTAATTATGCGAAAGTCTTTAAAACCTCGTAGTTTTGCTATTTGGAGAAAAAGAGTCAGTGGACGAAAGCTGAAGCATCTTAAGAAAGCTTCTTTCTTTTATCAAATTCACAACTATGATTGATAGTCTCTCTATACATTATTTAAGCTAAAATTTAATAATTCTTAAAAGAAATATATGGTTCTATACGATGAGATATAATAAATGTTATTATTCTTAAACTTAAAAAAATTAGTTATAAAGTTTAAGCCTGAAATTTATGGAATCATAATTTGTTTAACCTTAGGACTTTTTTCTGGACTTACAGTAAAAATAAGCGATTATTCTTGGTATAATAATTTAATTAAGCCAACCTTTAATCCTCCAAATTGGATATTTAGACCTACATGGTCATTTCTGTATATAACGATAGGTATAATTTTTGGGATTATTTACAGAACTAGAAAAGACAATAATTTATTATTGTGGGTATTCATTACTCACTTTGTTTTAAATATTTTATGGTCTCCAATTTTCTTTTATTTTCAGAGAATTGATTTAGCTTTTTATAATATTTCCATTTTATGGGTTAGTACTGTTTTATGTATTTTCCTTGCGAGAGATAATTGGACTATTATATTTTTATTGTCCCCGTATTTTCTATGGATTAGTTTTGCTTGGTTACTTAATTTGAAAATTTATCAAATGAACACATTATACTCTATAGATTATACTTAAAATTGTAAGTTAATGATTATTGGTTTAATCTCTTCCTACACTTTTGAGAACAGTATTTGACTTTGGTCCATACTTTTGTCCATTTCTTACGCCAGTTAAAAGAACGTTGGCAAACAGCACATAATTTGTTAGGGAGATTAGACTTTTTCATACCTTTAGGCATTTAAAGTTTTCCGTCTCTCATATCTTTAATGATTTCAGTTGCATGTTCACGTATTGCTTTTTGTTTTTGCGGGCTGAATCTGTTCCACGAAGAATATACATAAGACAACCTATGATTTTGTTTAAGCTTGTCTTGGTTACGCGCCATAAAATCCCAATAAAGTGAATTAAATGGGCATGCGTTAATTGTCGTCGTTTTATCAGGATCGTAGGAGCATTGTTCGCAAAAATTGCTCATCTTATCAATATATTTACCACTAGCAGCATAAGGTTTACTGCCCATGATGCCTCCATCGCCAAACAGGGCCATACCGAGCGTATTAGGCATTTCTACCCATTCATAAGCATCACTATAAACCGCTAGGTACCACTCTTGTACTTGCTTAACGTCAAGACCTGTTAGCAGCGCAAAGTTCCCTGTAACCATTAGCCGCTGAATGTGATGGGAATAAGCATGGTCACGCGTATGTTTAACTGCCTCAGCGATGCAGAACATTTTCGTGTTTGCCGTCCAATAAAAGTCTGGAAAAGGCTCTTTTGCATTAAAATGATTCATCTCGCCATATTGAGGCATGTGCATCCAGTATATCCCTCGCACGTATTCACGCCAGCCAAGAATTTGACGAATGAAACCTTCAACAGCGTTTAAGGGGGCTTTCCCTGCTCGATAAGCTTGTTCAGCTATCTGACATACTTCAAGAGGCAACAATAATCCTGCATTTAGATAAGAAGATATCATAGAATGATAGAGGTATGCTTCACCCACCACCATTACGTCCTGGTAATCACCAAAATATGGAAGAAGTTCTCGTATGAAGTGAGCAAGTTCAATCAAAGCCTGCTGGCGGGTAACCGCATAGTGAAACGGCTCAAGATTGCCAAAATGATGTGAAAAGCGTTTTTTCACCAAGCTAAGCACGTCCCTAGTGATATGATCTTTAAGATGGCTAATACGCTTAGGGGATGAGAGTCCACGTGGTGGAGATTTGCGATTTTCTTTATCAAAATTCCATCTTCCACCTGTCGGTTCACCATCTTGCTCAATTAAAAACCCATATTTCTTGCGCATATCACGATAAAAATATTCCATTCTAAGGTGTCGACGATGACCCGCCCATCTTTTGAATTCTTCTTGTGTGCACAAAAAGCGCGTATCCGGGAGAATATTGATCGGGGTGCCTAAATCTATTCTCCAGAATTCAAAAGTTTTGTGAAGCCTGTACTCGCTTGGCTCAGTGACAATAACTTGCTTAACCCTACTTTCACGAATAACACGGCGGGTCTCTTTTTCGAGACTTCCTGTATTATGAGGATCGTCAAGCGTAATATAGCGCACCCAATATCCTTTAGCCTTTAATTCTTCCGCAAAATGGCGCATTGCAGAAAAAATAAAAGCAATCTTTTTAGGATGGTGACGGACGTAAGTCGCTTCTTCCATCAATTCACACATTAAAATAACGTCATCTTTTGTTACGTCCTTAAGACTTGAAAGCGACGAAGATAATTGGTCTCCAAGAATTAGACGAAGATTTGTCATTTCTCAGCCAAAGCTTTCTCTATAGCTTGCTTAACACGATTGCTATCAGGAGACGTAAAAGAATTAAAATAATCGATCAGCTCGCCATTACGATTAATAAGATATTTATGAAAATTCCACTTTGGTGCAGTCTCAAACCCAAGAGTCTCTTTTGCCCATAAATAAAAAGGATGCGCGGCGCTTCCAGAGATAACTTCTTTTGATGCCATAGAAAAAGTAACACCGTAATTTACTTTACAAAAATGGTTAATTTCCTCATTTGTACCTTGTTCTTGATTACCAAAATCGTTGCTTGGCACACCAATAATTACGAAACCTTTATCTTTATAGGCATTATAAATTTTCTCTAAAGCTTCGTATTGAGAAGTAAATCCACAATTCGAAGCTGTATTCACAACCATTATGACTTTTCCTTTAAATTGTTTTAGAGAAATAATTTCATCACCCGTGAGCATTTTAAATGAAAAGGAAAAAGCGCTTTTTTCTTCCATATGAGCCTCCATTGTTGGATTAATAAACGATAACATAAGCATTTTCGTCACAATACAGATAATTAGCTTCATAACTTAATCCAAAAATAGTTCCATCTGTCTCGAATCCTTTTTTGATTTAGGCAAACGCCTAGAAGAACTGATCTTGCTACAAAAATTTAGACATTGTGAACTGAGATGGTTTGATTTTTGTAATGATTGTATTCCCACTGATTTGGACTTTGATAGTTGAGTGTCGAGTGCCTCCTTTTAGAGTTATAAAATGTGAATATGTATTCAAAGATATCGGTTTTGGCTTCTTCTAAAGTTTTATATTTCTTAAAATAGACATGCTCTGTTTTAAGCGTATGAAAGAAGCTCTCCATTGCAGCATTGTCATAAGCACAACCTGTTTTTCCATGACTCAGTTTTATTCCATGAGTTTGAGCTATTTCATAAAGGTTATTGCTTGTATATTGGCTCCCCATATCAGAATGATGAATAAGCCCTGAAGGAGGTCTCCTTAATAAGAGAGGTTGATTAAGTGCTGCTAAAATTAAAGAACTTCTCATGTGATCACTCAAAGCCATTCCTACCACTTTTCGAGAGAATAGATCAAGAATAATAGCCAGATAATCCCAGGTTCTATTGATGGCAATAAAAGTAATATCCGCGACCCAAACTCTATTAGGAAGAGGAGAATAAAAATTCTGTTGAACAAGATCCTGGGTTGGACGAGTGATATTTTCTGAACGCTTTGTTGTTTTAACAAACTTCCTATACATCTTGGCTTGGATATCATTCTTCTGCATCAATTGAGCGACTTTAACTCGAGAACAAGGGGTTCCCTGAGCACAAAGTTCTGCATGGATCCGAGGACTGCCATAAGTTTCTCGGCTCTCCTCAAAAATAGTCCTCATTCTTTTAACAGTTTCAGTGTTCTCCAGTTCTCTCTTGCTGGGACTCCTTTTAATAAAATCGTAATACCTACTGCGAGAAACCCCTAAGACTTGCGCCATCTGATCCAAGGAAAATAAAGTTGTATGATGCTTCATGAATTCGTACCTTTGCCTCGGGGTTCGGAGAAGATGGCAACTGCTTTTTTTAAGATATCTCGCTCCTGGCGAACAATATAAAGCTCCCGCTTAAGCGCTCTTAATTCTTCCTCAACAACATGGCCACTGCCAGGAAAACTTCTCTCTCCTTCACGCCAGTATTGTTTAATCCAGTGCCCTAAACTAGCACGAGAAATCCCTAAATCTAAAGCGATCTTCTCAATGCTCTTTTCATTACTCAAATAAACTTTAACCGCATTAATTTTAAATTCTTTATCGTATTTCTGGGTCATGTTCTCTCCTTTCAATAACATTAACCCATCTCAATTCATTGTGTCCGTTTTATTGTAGCAAGATCAAGTAGACTAAGCGGTGGAATACGAGAACGCTACATATTCTCCTGAAGCTTGCTCCATAAACAGCATGCAGCTCAGCAACAATGGCTCCAATTACATAAGCGGGCAAAATGTTCCTAAGTTCTCTAAAGATCGATAAATAGGTTTTAAGCTGCTTTTAATGCCATAATTTTCTTAATTTAACGTTTATTTAAGAATCTATATTTTATCCTGAGAAAGGTGATAAATACTAAATTATCTTAAAAGGAAAAGGTTATGAAAAATTATATGTTTTTATATGGCATTGTATTGACACTATGTACAGCTCTATCAACGGATTCTCAAGCTACCTCAACATCAAGTAAAGAACCTAGTCGTGGTGAAAAAATAGCGAAAACAATATCAGATGTTGCTAAAAGAAGAGATTCTGAGGCTAATCCTGTTCCAATGGATCCTGAAGATGAAGTCGTCAATCATATTATGAAAGATGCAGATAAAATTCATGCGAAGATTACTGGTAAGGGTAAAGAGACTAAGAAATAAAGAATTGACTCTGACAATCTCAACCACTACCAACTGGAAGTTGGTAGGTTGATAGATCGGTTCTGTTGCAACTTTGAGGTAAGGATACAATTAAGCTAATGAATTATGGGTATTTTTAAATTTTGGACATAGTGGGGGTATAGATATTAAATATGCGATGAATAAAATAGATCTGATCATGGATGCTTTTTGCAAAGAAACAGGATTGCTTTTTAACAATCATGTTCATCGCCTCTATCCCTTTTATGACTCTTTTAGCCGAGACTAAGCTTTTAAATCCCATCATAGGTCTTGTCCTTCTTTTTATTCTTCTATGGTCTGATTCTATAAGTACCGTGTCTGACGATGCTCAACATGAGGTTTAAGAAGCTTTTCTTTCTTTAAAACTTGAATGGCTGGAGCATAACAGGGATGTTTATCTGTGGTGATCTTTAAACGCCTTTCATTGACTCTTGTTTTCTTAAGAGCATTCTTAAGAAAGTTATAGGCTGCTTGATAATTACGTTTGCTTGAGAGCATGAAGTCTGTAGTGCCTCCACGCTTATCAATGGCTCTATAGAGATATTTCCATTTTCCTTTGACTTTGAGATAGGTCTCATCAAGGTGCCAAGATCTACAGAAAGTACGCGCATGCCATCTGATTCTTTTCTCAAGTTCAGGGGAATACTTCTGGACCCAACGATAAAGGGTTGTGTGATCAACCTCTACGCCGCTTTCTTCCATCATCTCTTCCAAATTACGGTAGCTCAAGGGATAGCTCAAATACCAGCGCATACACTATAGAATAATGGTTGGTAAGAATTGTCGATAACAGAAATCTTGATGTTGCATAGGTAGCATCCAAGGTTATTTGTCCCTCAGTATTACTCCCTTAGCTCAAAGTTGCAACAGAAAAGACATATTGTTGCGTGAGATTTAATTTTTTATCGTAATGTCAGGTCTAGACTCTTTTAAGTTCTCAAATTCTAAAGGCTCAATTCTATTGTAAGTTAATATAAGATGCTTAAGATTCTTTAGCTTTGTAAGAGGCTTAAGGGATGGAGAGGTAAAGCTATTATTTGCCACATCAAGGTATCTTAATCCTGTAAATTCGCTTAACTTTTCTATAGCTGTATTTGTAAAGAAATTATCTGCTAAAGAAAGAGCATATATCGAAGATGCATAAGGTAAAAGAAGATCTAATACTTCATCGGTAAGTTGTCTATCAATAAGGTTTACGTGAATAGGCCCAAATTTTTCTAGCTCAGCATTAATATTGTTAAAACATTTTAAATTAAAATCTAACGACTCTTCTTCTTGATTATCCTTATAAGAATAAATGCAAGCAGTGGTAAAAAAGCTTTCATCAGTTAGATCAGTATTACTAGCGTGAGATAAATTTGAACTGGCTAGATAGGATAATGCCAATAAAGAAGTATTCATTAAATTGCGCATAATAATTCCTCGTTATATGTAACAGAAAAATAACATTAATTTAATTGTCATGCAAGCAAATTCAGTTCGTTGGGCATATTGTACTAATTTTTCCTAAGTTAGAAACATTGATATCTAACCGATTTTTCTCTTGCATTTGCAATATAATATCTGAAATATCAATCAGCAATTTTGTATGAGTTAAATCTTGTTCAGAGTACTGGCTACCTGCTGCTTTCCTTCCAACTGGTTTACCAAAAGAAACGTCTGTATGTAACTCACCTACCTTATGTCCAGCATTAAGTACAATTTCAATTACAACTGTAGAAGAGGCATCGCCTCCCATTTTAGTAACCCTAATATGTTCTGGATGTGTACTTAAATCGTTAATGACGTTCTCCGGTGTATCGGTAAATATAACTAACCCACCTCTTTGTAGGATACTCCTCCATTGACTTGAGCTAATGGAAGCAAATTCTATGGGTTTAGGGTTAACATAGTTTTTCCAAGGTTCAACGATATTAGATCCATGAGTACACATTTTATCTTGTATATATGGTTTTGATTTATCTCGTTTATAAATAGTTTTAGAAATTTGTAACAATAATTCTTGGTGTGTAGGTTCATTTAACGTAGATATAATTTCATTAATAGATTTTTTTGTATCTGAGGCGGATAGGGGGGAATGCTGGATAACAAAGCTGCTAAACAAAATAGCAATAAATTTTAAACTTATAGACATAATATTTACTCCAATATTATTTAATTCTACCTTAAGATTATTAAAATATTCTTAAAATTAATTCTTGATCCTTAACACAGTATCAGAACCATTTGGCTAGAGGCGGCTCGAGAGATTCTTGCTGTCTAAAGTAATCGAAGCATATGCCTATCTATAAATTCCATCACTTAAGTTGACGGTGCATTATAACAAAAAAATATTGACTAAAAATCAATAACCTATGATGATATGATTTATACTTTTTGTAAAATTAGGAGACCCTTATGAAAACAGAAAATAATTATATGAAAAAATTTTTAAGGTGTTTAAAGCTCTCTGCTTCAGTAATAGCTTTAAGTGGAGCTATAACTAACCAAGTAACTGCAAGCGATCAAAAAGATTTCATCGGAGAAGAAAGAGCGCAGCCGTTAACTCTAAGGAGTAGTGCCAGAAACCTCCCAAGCCCTGAAACAAGGCCATATGCTGGTCACTCTAACCGAATTGTAAATGAAGTTTTACATGATCAAATGCAAAGCAATGTTTTACCTCTCACTCAATCATTATTTAATGAAAATATGGCTGAGAACGAGCGTGAAGCAATTAGAAGAGTAATAGACAATATTCCTGCTGACGATCGTGAAAGCGTGATAACAAACGCTATGTCTCTTATAACAGATCATATGGAACCTCTTGGTAGAGCAGCCATCCTTCAAGCCTTAATAAATATCCCTGCTCAAGAACGTGAAAGGCTTATAAAAGACACTAAGGTTCTGATAACAGATTCTATGATTGGGGTTGACAGAGCTTTCATGCTCATAACTTTAGGATGTATTCCTGCTGACGATCGTGAAAGCGTGATAACAAACGCTATGTCTCTTATAACAGATCCTATGAATAGAGAGGATAGAGAAATACTGCTTCGAATGGTAAGTAAAATCCCTAAGGAAGAGCGTGAAAGTGTTATCACAAACACTATGTCTCTTATAACAGATCCTATGAATAGAATGGATAGAAAGAAAATTCTTAAAGAGGTAAAAAGAATTCCTGCTGAAGATCGCACAAGTTTTATAACAGAAGCTAAAACTCTAATGACAGATTCTATGGAAGGATATGATAGAGTATGCATTCTTTATTCATTAAGAAGAATTCCTGCTGAAGATCGAACAAGCATTATAACCAGCGTTAAGGCCCTAACAACAGATGCTACATCTGGTTTTGATAAAGGGCGCATCATTCGAGCATTAGGAAGAATACCTACTGATTATCGTGAAAGCGTTATAACAAGCGCTATGTCTCTTATAACTGCTACTAGAAATCCTATGAGTGGAGAGAATAGAGTAAGAATCATTGAAGCTGCAAGCGAAGCCTTAAGTGAAAATCCGTTAAGCTCCAACTTAAGCGTACAGCAGATGATGATGGCGCAGGTGGCACTTGGAAATAATTTACTCAAATAAGGTTTTTGTTGCAACTTTGAGGTAAGGCTAGAATTTAAATAAGAAAATAAATACCTTTATTAAGTCTATATAGATTTAAACTTAATCTACCTATATTCGGCAAAGAAAGTATTATTAACTAAACTCTGTAAGAAGCTTTGTGCATAGGCAAGAGACTATCTTAAAACAATGAAATAATTTAAATAACTTAAAAATTGCAACAGGACCTAAATTATGACGGATGAGATGAGGAATACCCAGGAAAATAGTTTATACAGAATTGAAAAGGGTCTTTATAAGTTTTAATCTTTTCTTGAAGCCAAGTATAATATTCTTCTGTATTCCAGGCTTTTTCTTTCAAAGCTTCACGGCCATATTGTATGTAAGTGAGGTCATTCACAAGCTTTATATGGTTAGCAAAGTTTGCGGTATCAATAAATTTAGCTTCATAAGACTTCCATAGTTTCTTATAAGCTGAAAATTGTTCTGGAAGGGGTGTGCTAAAAAACTTTTTAAGGATGCTCGGGTTCAGGGATCGATAGTCGTCAATTTCTTCTGGTGCTTGAGGTATATAAGAGATGGAAGGACGGCTTTTTTTAAGATTAACAATACACTCTAAGCACTGCTTAATAATAGCATTACAACCATTATAATTGGTAGGCTTAGAAGCATCACTTTTTTCAATCCATTTTTCCTGCATAACAAATATAGTAACTTCAAAATAAGGTTTAAGGTGCGCAGGAATTTTATCGCTTTTCTCTTCAAAGTTTGTAACTGAAGCGTGAGTGAGAGAATGGCTGAGAAGAATGAAAATGAAGAGGTACTTATACATTAATTATTTTTTTACATTAAACATAGCTAGCATATTTATTTTTTTATATTATACAATAAGCTTGTGATTATTACAAAGCAAAAAATAATCTTTAATAAGCCTGAAAAATACCCTAATTAACCTTTAAGTATCTAATCTTCTTAAAGCAGCAGAATATAACGGAAAATTAGGCTTGTTTTATTCTTTACCGCAATCTATTACATAAATAATGGCTTACATTGTTAGATTGATTTAAGCTACATATATGGCCACTAGCCTTTGAGCTTCTATTAAGCAATAGGTCTTGATTGAGCCATCCCTAGTTACATTTATAGCCCCCAATCAACCGACATATCACTCTCTTGGCTGTCGAGCCCATCATAAGAAGGAATGAGTAGAAGGTTTTTATTTTTAGAAGGCATTTTTCCTGTGCGCTTGAAGTCGCGGGCGTGTCCTAACCATTTTTGCAATCTTCTTTTTTGGTGGAATTTCTTGATTAGAAGCTCATCCTGCTCTTCGCGGGCTTCTTTAGAAAGAGGCTTTACTGGTAAATTCATTGCCCCAATGAGATAAGTTGATTCGCTTTGGTCGTGATGGATGGTGCGATCTTTAGAGAGTAAGCCAGGCACAACCGTTACAATTCTTCTGCTTCCTGTCATATAATCTTCAGTAACTCTATATCCTTGGTCTAAGGACTCAACTTTGTAATTAATAATTCGTCTGCTTGCTTGGTCGTCTTTTTCTGGGAGTATTTTTGCTAGAATCTGTGTTGAAGTTACAGTCATTAGAGCAACTGATGATATTAAGACATTAATTGAAGTACGCATGTGCTTTGTATCCTCCCAAGAGTTGAAGCTTTATAAATTCAATAAAGCTATTATAGACTAAAGATTAATTGTCTTTACTGCAAGGGCTTATATACAACAGAGCTGAGAGGAAAAGAGAGCTTTTGGTACCTTGATGAGACTTATCTTAGAGTCAAAGGAAAATGGAAATCTCTACCGTGCTATTGATAAAAATGGAGGTACTATAGACTTCATGATTTCTAGTAACGTAATTATCAAGCAGCATATAGCTTTCTTAAAAATGCTCTGATTTCCACAGCTAAATTGTAATCTTAGCTCAAAGTTGCAACATGTATGTTGTTTGTAAGCCTATGAGAGAGTAGCTAAGTCTTGTAGGCTGGAAGAGGTGACTCTGAAGTTGCAACAAGACACCAAATCTGTGGTTCTGATAAGAGCCCTCTTCCAATTAGTCTAGAGCTGAACAGTATCTTAAGAAAAGGAATTCTACCTTATTCTGAATTCACATGACGAGCTAAAGACTAGAATAATCATATCAGCATAGAGAAGGGAAAAAAAAGATGGATGAGGCTATATTAGGAATAGATGTTTCTAAGAAAGAACTTTCTATAGCTCTTCTCTTCAATACTTCCTATAAAAAATGTAAAATCTCTAACAATATTGAAGGCTTTACAAATCTATCAAAGTGGTTGCAAGCTCAAGGGATGACTAAAGTTAAAGCCTGTATGGAAGCCACAGGAAGTTATGGCGAAAAGCTTGCAGAATACCTCTATGAACAAGGCCATCAAGTTCATATTGTTAATCCTGTTTGTATTAAAGCCTTTGCTAAAAGTAAATTGAGTCGCCATAAAACAGATGAGGTTGATGCTCACCTGATTGCAGAGTATGCGAGCAAGAATGAGTTAAGAGCCTATAAGCCTAAAGAGCCCATGTTAAAAGAACTCAGATTTCTTTATCGATGCTTGCAAAACTTGAAGGAACAACATACTCAAGTTGAAAACTTCTTAGAAACCAAAGCCTGCCTTCCAAAAAGTGTTAAGAAAGTTTATCAAAACCTCATCAAGCATATAGAGAAGCAAATTAACGTCGTCAATGTTGCTATAGATCAAGTGGTATCTTCAAAAGAGAGCTTAAGTCAGGATTGTAAGAACCTTCAAAGCATTCCCGGCATTGGCAAAATAACAGCCATAGCTATCCTTGCAGAAATCCTTGAACTTTCTTCTTTAGAAAGTGCCAGGCAATTAGCTGCATATGCTGGTCTTACGCCATCTCATAGGACCTCAGGGACTTCTGTTAAAGGAAGATCTTATCTTTCCAAGATAGGCTCTTCCTCTTTAAGGAAGGCCCTTTATTTTCCAGCTATTGCAGCTAAAAATCATAATCCGCTTCTTCAACCCTTTGTAAAAAAATTAGAGAAAAAAGGCAAACATACTATGGTGATTATAGCTGCCATTATGAGAAAGCTTCTTCATATTTGCTTTGGCGTCCTCAAGTATAAAACAGTTTTTAACCCTCAAATCCTTAAAAATAACCCTTGATCTCTAACACAGTATCAGAACCGTTAGTTTTTACAGGTGAGGACCACTCTAGTTTAGTTTTTTCCTATAAGTTTTTCATATACTTCGGGGAACTCTTCTTCCAATTTTAACTCTTTTAATTCTTCCAAACCTTCAGGAGAGATTCTTTGTAGATCGAAATCTTTATGATTAAGAAATAACATTACCGCTTGTTTAATTTTTTCTCTTTGCTCGTTTTCTTCAGAATTTAAAAGGGCATTTAATATGACGTCAAATGGTTGAACAACGCAATCATCTAAATAAATAGAAGCACCTTTCTCCAATAAGAACTGTATAATAGAGACATTAATAATATCATTAAGAGTTGCTAAACATAATGGTGAAACTTTTTCTGAATTGAGCGTATCATTTACTAAAATGGGGTTTATTCGTGTATAATATTTAACTAATTCAAGACTATCAAAAGCAACAGCATGATGTAGGATACTGCAACCGTCTGGGGTTCTAGTATCTACTTTAAAAACACGTTTAATAAAATCTTCAAAAAGGCCCATATTTTTAGAGTTAATCGTTAATATTGTAAAAGCATTTAGATCGTTAGGAATAAAAAACTCTTGTGGTAGAGAATATAAAAATTCTAGATCAATTTCTTGCGCGTTCTTTTGCAATACTGTAAAAACTTTCTTCTCATCATCGTCGCAATCAGTATAATTATGATGTTGTTCTAAAAAAGCCATAAGATTTAATTGATCTCGAAGTGTTTTTGGAGGTTTATATTCTTCTCTTCCTCCTTTAATAACATCATAAAAATTCTGAGATGTAAGCGCTTTTTCTACCTCCTTAGCGGCTATAAATTCAGCTGCAAAGTTAAAAGCAGATATCGAATTAAGAGCTCCATAAGGACCATAAAGATAGTTATCTAACTCTTGATTTCCTGTGGAATAAAAGCAAGATTTTGTTGCTGTCAGAAAAATTATGTTTAATGCCTCCTGATTCGTTAGAGCTGGATGCATCCCTTTAAGTCGACAAAGTGTCCCTGTAACCCGAGGAGCGGCTAAAGAAGTACCAACATCTTGAAATTTCTGATTTGCAAAAGCACACCCTTTTGCCCATATAAACTGAATATCTCTCTTACCAGGAATAGCAGAATATAAACTTGGCTTCTGCTTTTTATCTAATGCTCCTACAAGAATAATTTTCTTTTCTTCGTCTTCAGTCAGTTCTAAATTTTCTAAAAAAAAGGATGCTCTTTGATTATGATTACCAGCACCAAAAATAAGAATCTTATTATTCTTTAAAGCAGATTCTATAAAATATTTAAAATTATGGGATGAATAGTTTTCAAATTTAGTTCTAAAAGAACAATTAACAAAAGGCATTAACTCTTTTTTGAATATTTTATTCCAATTATCTTTATCAGAAACCTGTTCAGGTTTATTAAAATCATGATATAATATTTTTAGAGGACATGGATCTACATAACGGTATAAAATTCCATATAACACTGAAAATGCATGTCTACAATCTGATGCTTTAAGCTTAGCTTCCCTGTTTATCTTATCATGTAGAATTTGTTCAATTATTGCTACTTCTAAGGGTTTTACTATTTTGTACGCAGAATTATTTTTTATATTAGGTATAATATCTAGATCTTCAAAGGAATCAGATGCATAAATTTCCAATGAGAAATTGATCAAAATAAATAAAAGTAAGAATGCTGTGAATTTTTTATGTTTTATCATTTCAAATAAATTTTTTATTAAAATAAGTTTGAAAAATTCAACCAAAAAATAATCTTGTCACATAGGTTATCTATATTGAGACATCTGTATTGTCAATTACAAAACTTACTCAACCTTAAATCTTATTCCTTAATTAGGCAACAACGCCACATTCCTCTGGGACGCCCGCCAGCTATAGAATTATGGCTACTTTCGTTTTCTTATGTCTTTTTATTACAAAGCTCGTGGCATAATTCAAGTATAATAAAATTATCTAAATAAAATTCAGAGGTTAAACTTTATTTAATTATTTTAGCTTTTATTAAAGTGATGTTATATCTCTTTTTAACTCTCTTAAAAATTTAGAATGCTTATTTATGTTTTCTTTCTTTAAAGTTTCATAAGCTCAATATAAATACCATCATTTTTAAAGCTCATATCTAAAGTTACGGGTTCGGTAAAAATTTCTTTTTCTGTAGTAAAAAGCTCTTCACGAGAAACAGATTTCCCTAATATTGGACCAAGATTTGCTGCTAAGCCTGAAATAATTCTTGCTTGATACAGATGAAACAGAAAGTGAGAAAAATTATTTATTTTAAAAGTGATTCCGCCTCTTAAAGCAGGATCTTCCTCTTTAAATGACCTTTCTTTAGGCATAGAGTTTAAAAATAAAATCTCACCATGTGCATATAGCGAATATGGTTTTTGTCCTGAAAAAGAAGGAACTTGAAACGCAAATTTTAATTTATTGCTTTCTGCAAAATATTTTCCTTTCCCCTTAATCCAAGAAATAATTATATTTGCTCCTTGAAAGTTTAATTCATTATTCTCAGTAAGAGTTGTTGTTTCAGGGCCCAGTTTTATTCTTAAGTTTTTTAAATTAAAAACTTTTATCTTATATATATCCTTAAAATTCTTTATATGACTTGTAATCTTGTCTCCGTGTACAATGTCCCCATTAGGAAGAGTAATTTCTAAATTATCTGATTTTAAATAAAGCTTATAGCCTTTTAAATAGGATAAAATTATATCAATAGTATAAAGCTGGATTGCGACATTTTTAAATGTTATGGTAAGAAAAGTAGGATTAGAGTTTTTATTTCTAATAGTGCCTTCCTTAAAGCAAACGCCTGGAAACCCGAAGTGATGCCAATAAAGTGCTATATTTTTAACTTCAAATTCTAATTTTTGCTCGGCGCACCATTTTTGGATAGAATGTTTTATATAAGCTAAGCTAGCTAAGGCAATAAGGATAACCGCTAATAATATTAAAAAATATTCATATTTTAATAAAAGCTGAAAAGGCAATGAATGTTGTTTTTGAACCATGCAAATTTCCTTATTTCTTTTAAAAATTATAAGAAATTTTTCTATTCAAGTTTTTTAGTAGCTAATAATTTTTCTTTGTATCCTTCCATATCGTTGACTAACCTTTTTTCCGTTTCTTCATCTAGTACGCTTCTTGCTTTCTTAAACATTTCACTTTCTTCTTCTTCAACGTGATGTTCTACAGAATGTTTAAGTTCACCTACTAGAACTAACCATTCCGCATTCTCACGTGAGCAATCACTAATCCTATCTAAATATTCTTTTACTTCAGCATGCTCTTTATCTGCATGTTGAACGATTTCTTTTGTTTCGGGATAAGACTTAAGCGCCTTATAGAATGTTGCATGTTCTGACTCAGCATGAAGTAATAGCTCTTTTTTTAAATCTCTGAAAAAAGACTCTCTTTTTGTCTGAGAATTAGCATTAATAATTTCATCAAAAAGAGCGGCTACTTTTTGATGATCTTTTTTAAGATATGTATATATATTCATGCTTTCACTCCTATAAGGCGCTAAATCTGTTTAAATTCTTGAGTTACTATTGATGTCTTGACCACTTATTTGTTAATTCTTCATATTCTTGAAAAGTGGAAGGCGTAACTCCTATGACAATCCCTCCTTCTTTTATGTCCTGTTCATACTTAGCTGCTTCTTCATCAGGTACACCTGCACCGATTAAAGCGCCAACTAATCCACCAGTAGCGGCTCCTGCACCAGCACCTGCGAATGCTGCAGCCAGGGAACCGGCTATTGCAATGCCTAAACCAGGAATAACCAATGTAGTGCCAGCAGCAGCAATTGCAGCAGCAACTGCTCCTATAGTACCTCCTACAGCCCCTCCAACACTCATTCCTTCTAAAGTCTTACCCGGAAGATTGTTTTCAACGCTTTCTTCATAAGTGAAATGATTTTTATGAGTGTCATCTGACATAATAAGAGTAATGTCTTCTTTCTTATATCCTTTATTTAAAAGCTCATTATAAGCATTTTCTGCTTCTGCTGGGTTCCTAAATAAGATTGGTAAAAACTTTGTCTCGTTTGAGGTGATATTTTCCATGTTTTTATCCTTTGCTAAATTATAAATGTGAACTCAACGTGAAGTTACCGATCTCATACTCAACCATGATTTCATTTTTGGAAAGTTGAGCAAATAACCATATTTAAACTAGATAAATATTTAAGAGTAAATTAAAGAATTAATAGAAAATCTCTATAAAATTCAACCACTTGATATATTAAAAAATATATTAATATTGATATGGTGTTTTTATTAAAGGTAACAGAGGGTTGCCTCAAAGAATGTTGAAAAGCATTGCAAAGGTTGTAACAATAACCAACCTCACAAAAATCTTATCATGTATAATATTGGAATTCTTTTTTTGCATAAACACTATGCAACAATAGATCTTGATAGTTGAACATTGATTATTTATGACTGTAAGGAAGTAGGGGGAAAACCTTAAAGAGACAAAAGAAATGAATCTTCTTCCTACAAGATCTAATCGTTCCTCTTCTTAACCTTTACCTTTTTACGAGTCCAGAGTGTCTGCTGGATTTCCATCTCCAGCCTTAGATTATGCTGAAAGAGTTTGATTATTCAAATCTCACATTAATTGCAGATAGCTTTATATCTTATGGAAAATTAAAGTCATTAAGTAATTTAAACTAAAAGATTTTTTTTAATATAATAAATTTCATTCATCTTCTTCTATAAGGTAAAAAATAACGTTAGGATCATTGGCTCTGGAATATGCATACGCTTTCTCATCTTCAAGATGTCGATAAATAATGCTCCCTTCTTCAGATTTAATAAGTTCTGCTAATTTTGCTTTTTCTTCTAGTGTAACACGACTAGAAAGCATAGAGGTCATAGGTTTCTTGTTTTTTTCATCATACCATTTAATTACAGGCACATCCTTGTCTTCGAGCATAATTAAAAAAGGTTTTTCATTTGTATTGGCGCTTGTTGTTATGGGGGCTCCTTCAACAGTTATTGTTATATCTCCATGATCAGCGGTTGAAAATATAGCCTGATCATTCCATATAGGTATGAAGCCTTCTTTTGTTCCAATTGTTAAACTTATAGGATGATCTTCAATAAGTGCATATTTTCTTGCTTCAACAAAAGCTTCTTCAGTTGGGTGTTTAAACCGTGGTTGAAGTCCTGCGCTAAATATACAAACGCTTGGCTTTATTATAGAAATAATACTTCCATAAGAGCATTGAATTTCACGTTTGGAACCATGATGTGGAAATAATAAAATGTGTGAATGAGTATTACCTAGTTCAACAACTTTTTTCCAAGTTTCTTTTGTTGCGTCACCAGTTAATAGAATAGATAATGTTTGTGCACACAATAATTGTAAAACAATAGAATCATCATTCTTATTGGTAGTATGGCTACCTCCATTTAGAGAAAGTACATTAATAGTTGGAGTATTAGTTTTTGGGGTAAATTTTAACAACTCCCCTACTGCTTCAGGTGCTTCTTCTTCTATTGTGGTGAGTTTTTTACCACCTTTTGACTTTGTTTTAATGCTGCGGGTATATAAAATTTTATTTGTTTTTATTGAATTAACTGTTGCGTCATATGCTCTTTCTACTTCTTTGGCGCCAGATAAGATTAAATTTTCTATGGATTTATCATAATTTTCAAAAATTTCTGCAAGTAAATTGAAATGGTCATCATGTGCATGGGTAACTACAACCGCTTTAACAGTAGTTAAATCTTTTGTTTCTTTATTTCCTCTAACAAATTCCTTTATTTTTTTAAGAATTTTAGTTCTTTTTGTAGTCGTTTGGCCATTTCGAGGTTTAAGATAAGTGCTTCCTGCATCAATAAGCATCGTTTCATAACGACGATCATTGCCTTCTTTATACTCATAACGTATACCAATTGCGTTTCCTTGTCCGACATTAAAAACTTTAACAGTACATTTTTCTTCATGCTCATCTGAACCGTATGCATTGTTAGATGTTCTAATAATATGAAATGATATAAGTATTGCAATTAATGTTCTATAGTTCATTTGTCCTCCCTGCCTTAAAATATCTTCCTTTATACTAGAACCTAAAAGAATCTTTTATAAAGGAAAAAAGACAACAATTTGGGGGATTAGCCCCATTTATAAGAAAAAGTTTAATTAAAGAGTAAGACCGCTTGCATATAATTGCTGTTATCACTTGATTTTCTTAGAGTTTAGTTATACTCGTCTCTAAAGAAAACTGACGTCATGGTTATAATGAAAATTATACTTTCAAATCCATTTTTCTCGTTCTTTCAATGCCTCTCTTGTATCTTATAATTAAAAAGAAAGGCTGCCAAAGTAGCAGCTCTTAACTATTTATCGTCTAGAAACCCATTTATTAAATTCATATGAATATTCTTTTTGTAATGATGCCCATAATTCTGACAAGCTATATGGTCTAGGCTTATAATGTGGATTATCTTTAACACTTTTAATGACAGCTCTTGTTACTTCTGTTTTTGCTGCAATAGATGTCTTACTGAATCCCTTTACATCAACAAGGTATTCTTTAAAATCGCGTAATTTTTCTTGGCTATAGGGCGCGTGACAGCAAACACGGCTAGAAGAGTTTGAAGAAATAGATATACAAGCATATACTGCCGGAGAGATTAGACTTAAAGCTACTAGCTACTTTCAAAGAGATTATTTAGAAAGAACTTATCGAATTCCATTGTTAAATGCTTTTAAAGATATATTAGGAACTGAATTTAAACATCTTAGTTATATAGTATCTAGAAGATTTATTACAAGCTATTAAATATTAAGGTTTATAGTTAAAACTACTTTATAAATCAATTACTTAAGAATAAAGGAGAATAATTAAACAAATTTCAAATAGGATTAATAAATAACTTTGAATTAATCTATATTGAATAGGAGTTATGATGATGACTAATAAATCAATAAAGGCTTATGCTTCAGATTATTCTGATCCTGAACTTCGGTTTGAGCTTAAAGAAAAAATAAAAAAAGGCGCAAAAGGAGGTAAACCTGGAGAATGGTCTGCTAGAAAATCTCAACTGCTAAAGCATGAGTATGAAAGTCATGGGGGAGATTATAAGCATAAGGGAAAAAAAACATGTTCTCAAAAAAGTTTGCAACAATGGACATCTGAGCATTGGGAAGCTGCAGATAAAAAGAATGCAATTAGAGAAAACAAAACAACACGTTATCTTCCTCACGATGTATGGGAAAAATTAACAACTAAAGAAAAACAGCAAGCTATTAATACAAAAGAGAAAGGCTCAAAGAATCGTCAAAATGTAGCGAATCCTTCCTCAGTTCTAAAAAAACTTAATAAACATCGTTCAAGATAAAAGGAGATTAATTATGGTTGATCATGCAAAAGGATACATCCCAAACTTACAAATTTCCAGAAATGCAAGAAAAGGATTAGAATTTAGAAGGAAGTATGGACGAGGGGGAACAGAAGTCGGAATCAACAGAGCGAAACAATTAAGTAAGCGACTACCTCTAGGTGAAGCTATAATAAAAAAAATGTCGAGCTATTTTGCTCGACATGAAATTGATAAGCAAAGTTCCGACTTTGGTAATGATTCTAATCCGTCTAAAGGTTATATAGCATGGCTTTTATGGGGAGGTGATGAAGCTAAGACTTGGGTTGACCAAATTAAAAAGCGATTAAATCAAACTGACAAATAGCTCTTATAAGGTTAATTAAGAGCTTTATAAATTTTAAAAGAAGAATGTTTATATATTTCACCTTTATGATGATAAAAAATGTTAAGCATTATTATTAACAAACCTTAGCAGTAGAATTAATAATTACATAAAGCGAAGATATAATAAGTATTATTTTTTATCTTCTTTAATAAGTATATCTATTATTCATTAGCGAATGGTTTAATTTGCTTTCTCGCAAAAGCCATAGTAAAGGATGGCAACTGTTCAACAATAACTTCATTTTTATAGATTTGATATTGTACAAGGCTTGATTTAGCATCATCTTTAGTGCCAAGAGTATGAATTGCTCGGTCTGGAAGAATAACATTGTGCTTTATTGCAACAATTTTTACACCTGGTTCAGGGCCTTCTGTGCCATCTTGGACAGATTCTACAGATTTTAATTGATGCGTTGTTATATTCCGGACAAGGCCCAAAATTTTTTGAAACTCATCTGTTGTCTCTCTATGCATAACCTTATGTGAACATTTCACAAGTACTTTTTCACCGCCTATTTCAACATAAATCTCAACTTTATCAGGGCGGGGCTCTTCACTCATTTTTATAATTTTTGGACCATTATTGACGTTAGATGATTTTACTTTATCCTTCTTACTAGTAACGAGAGGAGCTAAGAATATACGGCATAAATTAGGATAACTAATTATTTCTGGATAACTTGACTGCAAACTTGTTCCATTTTTTTTCAAAACCTTTGCAGGCATTAAAATATTCAATTCATTTAAACGTGTGGCTAAATTCGAATTTTTTTCTTTTGTTTTTGAGCTTTTACGATCTTTTTTATCTTGTTGCCTTTCTTTCGAAGTATTAGAGCGTTTCTGCTCACTAATCTCATCATTAATATTAGAGGCTACCAAATTGAAAGAGAATGTACAATTAGCTACCAAGATTGCAATTAAATAAAAAACAGCCATTATAGATCCTTTTTAAGATAATATTTCGATATTATATAGATATAATTAATAAAGTGAATTAAAAAAAATTAATTTGATTAAACGAAGAAACAATTTTAATCTTAAAACAATTTTTCTTATAATATGCTAGTTTTTATTATTCTTATCTTGTATTTCCTGATCTAAAGCATTTGTAATGCTTTGGATAGGCACAACATTTTGATTTGTGAGATTTTCTTCTGTAGGATTATTAATTGCATTTAGAAGTGCCTCAATTTCTTCTCCTAAAAGCGTGAGTTGAGCTCTTTTAGGCCTCTTTCTAAAGGAGGATTGCGAAAGTGATTCGCTTAATCTTTCATTTTCAACGGTCGGTTGATTGAAGTTTGAGTAATTTTGAGAAATTTCTATAGAAGGCATTGGAGGAATTTCTGGCATATTAGATGAACTCAATCCTTTCTTAGAACTGTTTAAACCTGAAAGTGCTGAAATGGTTGGAGAAGAAGTTTTTAACTTCGGAGATGGTGCTTTTCTTCTTGTTTTCTTTTGAGATTCAATTGCTTTTGATTGAACCGGAGATTTAATTTCTAGCCCTAATAAATCCTCTAAAATTGTTGCTTGTGTTGTAAGTTGATACTCATTCCGGCAAATACTGCTTAGTGCAATAGAACTTTTTTTCGAACCAACATCAAAAAGATAAATTCCAACATCTGATGGAAAACTATTAAAGCTTTCTTTCGCAATAGTAAGGAGATGAAACCTCATAGGAGGAACCTTCTTTAAGGATTTGAAAGAAATTTCATAGGTACCTTGATAGAACTCAATATTGCCACTCTTATTTTTAGCCCATATTCGCATGGTAATAGGGGAAATTATTTTCTGTTTATATCGTGCTTTAGTCAAATATGAGAAATAAGGTTTAAAAATGTGAGGATCTGACTTTGTAGGGTCTATAAACATAGAAAATTGATATAGGAAACCGTTAAACTCTCTTAATTCTCTCGTAATATGATGTTTACTTGCATCATCATAAAATAAATTATTATTTTCCCATAACTTTTGGACTAATGAAAGAGGAACGGTTAATCTACAAAGCTTTGTAGGGTTAGGGCTTTGTTCTGTAGCGATATCACTCGTATTCCCAGGTTTGATATACAAGAACAGGATGAGAGATAAAATAATTCTGTTAACCATCCTTTGATAACGTCTCATTTTAAGCTCTCCTAACTATCAATCACTTCAATCATAAAAAATCATAATATACCCTTTCAAAAATTTATAATTTAATTTTTTATTTATTATTAATATTTGGATTATCTTGGGTCATTTACTTTCATACATAAAAACATGTTAATTGTTCTTAAAATGACATTGCCCTAAATATAAAATTTTTCCTACATATATCTTTTATGGTTAGCTCTAATGCTAGGAACTTAATATGGTAGATATAACTTACTGGTAAAAGAAAATAGCTTGATAAGATTCTATAATGTGATTAACTCGGTGAAGTATGATTGCATACTCGCTAGTTAAAACGTAATTGGTAATTTCTCTTGCGCCAGCATGTTCAAAGTTATTTAACATTTATAATCTTAAAATTTCAATTAGCGTTGAAAAGGAAATTTTGAAAGTACAATTTAATGCAGTTAAAAACATTCATCCAAAATAATACAATAAAATTAATTATTGCATTCTTTTGTGTAGGTATATTTGTGGGTTTGAGTGGTTCTTTTGCTTTAATATTGCTCTCATTTAGTATAGGTATTTTTGTCGGTACACAGCTAATCAAAGGAAACCTTAAAAATAAAATTATTAAAAAAGTAAGCAAAAATGCTCTACTAAAATTTAATTCAATTCCATTCATAAGAAAAAATATGAATAAATAGAGCTACATAATGTTTGCTATTTTAAAGGATAAAGATTTTTATGAGGAACTTTGGGAAAAGCATACTTTCCAATAATCTTAAGGATTCTATTGAATTCAACCTTGAAGAAATTGATTTATATGATCCTAAACATTTATATAAAGAAGACTTGTATCTTTTATGCTTAGATGAAGAAGAAGAGGTCATAGGGAAAGTTACCTTTTCTCACTTAAGTAACAATAGTGAACTCCTTATCAATTTTGATCAACCAACAACTGATTCAGCATTAATCATCAGAGATATTGGTTATCATATAGATGGTGCCAGCAAAATCCATGATGATGGAGATGAATTTGATAAGATTACTTATAAATTTTATCAGAGCATTTTGAAGAACGCATTATGGCTATGTCACAAGTTATCTATTAAAAATATCATCACTATCAGTAATCATATCGACGATCATAAAGATCTTTCTTTTTGGGGTGATTGTAAGTTTCTTACGCATTGGGAGTTGCGTAATAGCATTATAGGGATACTTTCATCTCATTGTGATAATTCAGACCAAAACCAAAAAACAGAAAAGTTTTCTCATACCATTAAGTACATATCTTATGATGAACTGTTATAAATGGTTAACAATCAGTTAACATAATCTTAACAATACCTTACTAATTGATTAATGATACATTAATTTTTAAAAAATGAGATATAAGTTTTTTATCGCAATAAATGAGATAAAATGTAATAAAATCAATAACTTTTTACTTGAAATATTTAAAATGATTCTTATATACTACATTTAATAAGGGCAGCAGGGGGCTGCCATAGTCTTCAAAAATACAGTTCTAAAAGCTCATAGGGGAGGGAGCTTTAGGTAGAATTAAAAGAAACAATAATATTTCACCTTAATAAAAGAACTAAGAATACACTGAACAGGGAAGGCTTAAAGATTCGCAATCACCCCCACTATCTAATATCTACTAGAAATCAACACTTCAAATACCTTTCTCAAAGGTTTTATAGGTTCTCGTTTCACATTCAATGTTAGAGAAAAAATACTATAGTATTCTTTAAAGAAGCTAAAAAGGAAGTTTTAACATTACTCTTTGGTTAGAGTGGTTTTTTTAAATGTTTAGAAAGAGCTATTGAAGAAACTCAAGATTCCTTAACTACGGAATTATTGAAGTCAAAATTTTGCGAAAAGCAGCTTAATCATTATTATAAATTAGTCCTGTAATAGGCATACATTTTCATTTTGCAATAATTTTCTTGTCAAAGCTTGAATTATTCCTAAAGAATTATGATATAAAAAATATAGGGTAGGGAGAAATATATTGATAAATAATTCTAATATTCATGATGCGCAAGATCTTGTGCGACTTCCACACTTTGATTGGGATAAGGCTAAGGATTTTTATTATATTGCGAAATTAGGAAGTTTTTCAGAGGCTAGTAAATTTCTAAATACTTCACAATCAGGCTTAAGCCGTAAGATAAAAATTCTAGAAGATCATTTAAATTTCAAAGTATTTACGCGGCTCCCTCACGGACTCGAATTAACACGTAAGGGTGAAGAACTATTTGTTATTATTGAAAGAACATTTTTAGACTTAAAAGGTCTTAGTTACAACTCAGCAGTTATGACGCATAATGGGGGAAAGAGGAAAATACGAGTCTCAACTACTCATGCTTTAGCTTCTTATGTTTTTTGTGAACTTATTATTGAATATAATGGAAAGAATCCTCATCTCATTTTTGAATTGTTGGGTGATGATCAATTAATAGATGTGGTCTTTAATGATATTGATATTGCTATACGGCCTATAGGTAATAATATAAGAGATATTCCTAAAATAGAAGGAGTTGAGCAAGAATTTCTTTTTTCGGTACAAAAAAAACTCTACGCTAGTAAAGAGTATTTAAATAGATACGGCGAACCAAAAACTGTTAATGATTTAAAAAATCATCGAATAATTGCTTTTGGTCATCCTGAGCGCCATCCTTATGCTAATATTAATTGGATTCTAACTCTTGGTATGCCAAATGGTGCATTACATGAACCCATATTCACATCAAATTCAGTTGAATGCATGATAGAAGCAGCAAAGAAAGGGATGGGAATTATTGGAAGTTACGATAATATGAAGATATTACAAGAATCTAATTTAATTAATATATTACCCGATGTAAAAGATGACATTATTGAAGATTATATCCTTTACCCAGATTATTTAAAGAAGGATGAAGAAATAATTAAATTTAAGAATTTTCTCAGAGAAAGACTGAATAAGGATTATAATCCTTAAATATCATCCATAATTCCAAGTTCTTGTTGCTTGAAACTTTACTTTACTAATTTTCATTTTAATCCTCATACTTACTAAGTAAAATGAATAATTTTAAGACCATGAAAAAATACATTAAATATAATTAATTCACTTTTTAACTAAATTTTAACGAATTCGTCAAGCCTTTTTTCCATTTGATCAAGAAAGTGCAATGTTAATTCGAAAATTGCAAGTGTTAATATTAGATGTTCCTTAGGTTGTGGGGCTATCCGCTGAGCGAATATTAAAGGCATATCGCAATGCCTATGTTCTTGATTAATTTTGTAATGAAGATCATATCCTCGAGCTGCTTGAGGTTTTGAAGATTTCTTAATCACTCTCGAAATTGGATCCTGCCCTTCATAAAAAGCTGCTTCGAAAAGATTAATCATTGCAGTGAAAGCCAATGGAGAAAAAATTGCCATTCTATTGTGTGCTGCAAGTACCCATCTAGTTGCGGGCCCGACTTCATAATCATCATTTTTTAAATTTAGATCTGAAAAAACCTGATCCATGAATTTGTGATGGCCTGCTTCATCATTAATAAAATGTTCAATAAGATCATGTGCCTTCGGGAAATATGTCAAAGCAGGTCGTAATCCATCACAGAAATTTTTTGTAATGAAGTAAGATTGTTTAGAGATCCATCCTATAGCCTTGAAAAACTTTTGTTCATCTTTCTTAAGAAGCTCTTCGAGTTTTTTCCCCAGTCCATCTTGCCCTGACCAAGAAGTGCTTTCCCATTGAAGTCGATAGCAAATCAAATAGCTGATAAAGCTTAAAGGATCATAAAGTTCTGTTCCCTCAATTCTGCATTTATTAAGAATTTTATCCCATTCCCATTCCCATTTTAGGGGAATGTCGTGCTGAAGAGCAGGATCTGCTGGAATTTGAGCTGAATTAAAAAAATTAAGAGGTGTTGAATAATCCACATTGAATGATTTACTACCTTCTAAGTTTTGGTTTTTGAATTCATCAATCAAGCGAGGTTTGTAGTAAAATAGGGGATAATCTTTTAATTCTTTGATAAATCTTTGTGTTTCACCTTGGAAAGGATCTTTGTGAAGGAAATTAATAGCTTTTTCAATCCAAAGCTTTTCTACTGGATCAACATCAATCTCCATGGATAACCAAGGTAATGTTAAATTGAGTTTTTTATTATTATTGCTCCAACTTACTGACAAAGTTTCATAGGGAAGATAAAGCATAAAGACCTCTTTTAAAGATTGCTTCTACAAACTATAGTGTCATGAATATATATAATCAGGAAAGGGATCAATGAGATAATGCAATTCTATAATTTTCAATTATTTACTCAATATCCCTCTGGATTTACACCTTTATTTATTACACAAGTTCTTTTTAATTTTGGATTTTATGGATTCAAAGCCCTATTTTTATTATATGCTATTGACTCACTTGCTTTAAAAGAGCAAGAAGCAATTACTTTTTTCTCAGCTTTTATGTCTCTTTCTTATGCTACTTCATTAATTGGTGGTACGCTTGCAGATAAAATAACTGGATCTCGTAATACTCTCCTCATTGGAGGAGGGTTTTGCTGTATTGCTGTCTTGTTATTGATTATCCTTCCTAAAACCTCTGTCTATGTAGCTATGTCATTATTAAGTGTTGGGTTGGGTTGTTATAAACCTAACTTTTCTACAATGCTTTCTAGGTTATTTGAAAATAATCAAGATCCTCTTAAAGATAGCGCATTTACGACTCTTTATATTGCAATGAATATAGGCAGTTTTTTAGGACCGCTCGTAAGTAGTTTTATAAGTGTTACTTATGGATGGCAATTTGGATTAATGATAATTTTAATAAGTTTTATAAGTGGCACTTTATTATTTTTTAAACGTAGTCAGCTTCCTATGAGCTTTATTAAAAAAACTAAAAATTTAGCTATTTTAAAATCACTATTTATCTTAATCCTTATTGCTTGCCTAATTTATTATCTGTTTAAATATAAAGTTTATTTTCATGGCTTGATGGGTATTATTGTAAGCTTAAGCATTGCTCTATTCATTATATTATTCTTCAAGGCAACTCCTCTAGAAAGAAAGAATCTTTTAAAAGCAATTTATTACATCATCTTATTTGCTCTTTTCTGTGCTTTATATGAACAATGTGGAAGTTCTTTACTGTTATTTTTTGAACGTTTTATTGATCGACAAATTTTTAATTTAACTATTCCTCCTTCAAGCCTTCTTTCAATAAACCCTATTCTAGTTTTAATGTTAGGAATTATTATACCGTTTGTTACAAATAAGTTTTTTCTTAAGAATATAGAATTAGAAGGGTTTACTAAATTTTCTATAGGGTTTTTCTTAACAAGCTTAAGCTTTGGTCTTTTGTGCTTGGCTGCCTTTCAAGGTCATATACCTATATCAATTTTATGGATGTTATCAGCAATTTTATTTCAGACAATTGGAGAGTTTTTTATTGTTCCTGTGGGGTTCTCTAACATATCTAAACTTGTTCCTCAGAAATATATAGGCTTCATGATGGGACTTTGGCTTATGGCAATCTCTTATGGACATTATCTGGCAGGTCTTATGGCAAATTATTTGCTTAATACTAATGATGGGAAGTTTGTAAATACCCTCGAAAGTTTTTCTCAATTCTTTATGAAACTTTCTATTTTACCTTTAATTGTTTCCATATTTTTAATTTTTTTGACTTTTAAAAGAAAGCCAATGATAGATAACAACTAAAAAAAGTGAGGGGCTTCTAATAATTGCATAGGGGGTATATAATTTTAATAATTGGTATTTCTAAATATTGGATTTAAATTAATTTTTATAGATCTGTTCTTCTCCCTCCCTAATAGAGCAGATTTTGGCCTCCCTGTTTATCATGCCAGAGACTTTGTGTCTCTGGCATGATCTTTATAATTTCAAGGAATTATTTCTTTAAACACCTATTTTATAACTGCTTATAAGGGCATATAACCAACAATAAACTTTCTTCTGACTAAGATCATAGAATTTCAATTAGAAATGTATTTAACATGTAATGAACAGAATTACATAGGGGGTATAGACAATTGATATTTGGAATTTATTCCCTCCTTCCTCAAATTAGAAATATGAATTTGTTCTTTTTTCCTTCTAAAGGCAGATTCATGTAGCTTTCCTGTTTAAAAGGTTCTGTTGCAACTTTGAGGTAAGCAATAATGAGACAGAGAGGCAAGAGCTACTTAACGATGTTTATAGAAGCAATAATCCTTTCGCAACTTTTTATATGTAAACAATATCTTCTTTTGATACCGGAACAGAAAAAGGCAATACTGCTTTTATCTTTGATTTTTTTATAAGCTCTTGAATAGCATCTGTGCCAGAATAGCCTTCAACAGGCATAAAGGGACTTAGGTAAAATACTATTAAAAGACAGAATGCTATCTATTGTCATATATTGTTGAATAAGTAACATAATAAGAACACTATTCTCTGCTTAAACTTGGTTTTGAGTGAATTCCTTTTAGAATTAGATACCCTAATACTGCTGATAGTAAAGAGCCTACAATAACACTAAGTTGCATTTCTGTTTGCTGTTCAAGATTTGAAAATGCAAGCATTCCAATAAAGAGGCTCATCGTGAACCCAATGCCAGTAAGAGTAGCCATTCCATAATACTGGCGCCATGTAACATCTTGTGGTAATTGGCAATATTTAAACTTGATACCTATAATGGTAAATAACATTACACCAACCTGTTTCCCTAGAAATAATCCAGCAATAATACCAAGCGTAATAGGTCGAGTTAAAAGGTCCCAAGATATGCCTTTAAGCGAAATTCCGGCATTAAAAAAGGCAAATAAAGGCAAAATACCAAAAGAAACCCAAGGATGTATAGTATGCTCTATTTGTTTGAGGGGAGAATAATTACTCTTGTTCTCAATTTTTAGTGGGATGAAGAGCGCTAGTAAGATCCCAGCAATTGTTGCATGAACCCCAGTTTTTAAAATACATACCCATAAAGCTAAACCAGCAATTAGATATAAGTATTGGAGTTTTATTGAGCACTTGTTAAAAACCGCTAATATGCTGAGAGGAATTAAGCTGAAAAGCAACCATATTATTGAAATATCGGATGTATAAAATATTGCAATAATTAATACTGCAGCAATGTCATCAAAAATAGCTAATGTCAGAAGACATAATTTAAGAGACGCTGGAATACGCTTTCCTAATAAAGATAAAACTCCTAATGCAAAAGCAATATCTGTTGCTGCAGGTACTGCCCATCCTTTAATGGCAACATTATCTCCCCAATTTATATAAGCATAAATGAGAGATGGACAAATCAGTCCTCCTAATGCAGCAAAAGCTGGCAGATTTCTATTCTCCTTTATTGCAAGTTGACCCTCAAAGCTTTCTCTTTTTAACTCCAACCCAACTAAGAAGAAGAAAATGGCCATTAAAAAATCATTTACCCATAGCAAAACCGTCTTAGTAATTGATAAATATCCAATCCCAATATTAAGCGGGTAAGCAAGTAGAGAATCATATATATGATAAGTGGGTGAATTCTTAATTATGATAGCTAGGAGTGCTGCTAATCCCAATATTATATCAGCACTAGATTCTAATTTTATAAATTCTTTAATAAATTTCATACAAAATTCTAAAGCTCAATTGTTTAGGGAAGCATTACCAACATATGTTTACTATTATCGTATTTTAATCTTTGTTTAAAAAGCTCTTCATATGTTTTTAAAGTTTTTTTACAAAACTCTTTACGCTTTTCTATGAAAGCTTTTACTTTATCTTGGCGATTATTTAATTTCGAATAAAGTCCGCCTTTTTCCATACAGTTTGTCTCACACCAATGATAATTCATAGCATTTGCTGAATCTTTCATTTCACCTTCAGTTAATACTCGGCACTGAGCATTAATAAGATTAATTTTTTTTCTTAATGTTTCGGAATTTGTAGTAACGTCTATATCTGCTCTTCCAAGTCCTGCAAGATCCAAATCTGTTGTAACTGATTTGCCACCAATTGTGCAGTAACTTGTGCAACTGGCACCACGATTACGTAAAGCTTGAGATTCTGCCATAGCTTGAACATTAGCTAAAATAAGTGCTGTTGCACTAAAAAACATGCTTATTTTCATATCGCCTCCTTAAAAATTTAAAAGTAAAATATTATCCTTTTTTTCATTTACTCATGACTATATTTTTTGAGCTCTTCTACAACATTTGCTGGAAGTTTATGTAAGTCTTCAGCTTTTATAATATTATCTTTAATAAAGTCAGCAACCTTCAAAGAAGCTAATTCTTTCAAGCTTAAAACTTTATCCTTATATAAAATCAAGAGGGCTGCTAAGAATCTATGAGTGTTCAATACTTGCATTGTTAATCTTTCCTTCTTCTGTTTGAACTGTTTATCTTTTGTAGAATATAATTTTAATCTTAATTAAAAATTAATATTTAAGGCTTTAATGTCCGCTCTGTTGCAAAAAATTTAAGTTAGCATGGCGAGCCCTTTTAGGGCTGCAATTAACAGTGTAAATGTTGAATTTCTGGTTAACGAGCAGGATTTTCCCTTAAAGCCTTAACCGCGTGCCCTTTATTTTGCCAAATATCTATAAAAGGTAGGTCTGGTCAGGTTTAACCTTTGTCAGATTTCTTGAACTGAAATATTTTTCTCTTGTTGGAGAAATCTTGATAAAGCGTATAGTTTGAAGAAAAGATGGCAATATCGAACTTCTGAGCAATTTCTTTAAACTTAAAATAAGGCTCACCCATCTTAATTCCTAAGTTTTTAGCTTCATTAGATCTTGCAATAGCGTCGGGTAAGAGAATGACATTACTGCCGTTCCCTCCCCTAAGAACCGAACAGGCGAGTTTCCCCGCATTCGGCTCAAGCCTCTTGAACGCCTTTCAAAAGACGCGGCTCTAGCTGGTTATGAACTT
>Ga0209960_1001250_pt1 | contig 36291 bp, 50 predicted proteins | sample ThiBiot_500_plan_2_FD_183947 | JGI IMG/M metagenome (GOLD analysis project Ga0209960, IMG submission 183947) | Wastewater bioreactor microbial communities from Cape Town, South Africa - Thiocy_expt_500_plan (SPAdes) | ecosystem: Engineered > Bioreactor > Thiocyanate-remediating >... | reverse complement strand
CTTCCTTCTTTTGAAAAAAAAAAAAAAAAAAAAAAGAAAAAATATTTATTGCTCAATGAAATTAATTTCCTAACTCAACAGAACAAAACTCTTGGCTCAATTTTTTTAGAAGGGTTTCATGAAATGTTTTTTGTGGATTTGGGTTCTTGAGAATCATCCATTTGTTCTTGTTGTTGTGACCATGTCTTATTCAAGTTTTTAATTAAAGCAGTAATATCATTTTCTGAACCTGTTTCACTCATATCAACATATAAATGTCCTCCCAATCTTAATCCAAGTGGACCTGCCCACTTTTTAGAGTCTCTCATACCTGATTCCATCACAATAGGGATCATTTTCTTTCCTTGGTTTTTTGCATAAGTGAACTCTGCTTGACAATTATCTTGGACTTTCCGTGCCACTTTTTCCATGTAAACTTTGGTGACAAAAACTAAAATGATATCACTATTGTCAATTCCTTCAGCCATCATATTATCAATGGGACCAGTCATTTTATCATCATCAAACCAGGTTTTATATCCTTTATCTTTGAGAAGTTTATTTACTGTTGCAACTCTTGAATGGTTCTCTCGATTTAATTCGTCTTTGATCCATGTATGTGTTAAAAATACACTGGGCTTTGGTAGTGGCTCTGACATGTCTAATAACCAAAAAAAAAAAATCGAAAAATCGAAAAATTTCTGAAAAAAGAACAAAAGAATGAAATTTACCATTAGTATTTTTTGCAATTTGTTGAGGTTGGGTTGAACCAGCCGGAATTGAAACAACAATTGTCGCTCCTTCTTCTAAATGTTGCATATCATTTAAAACATATCGTTTACTATTTCCTTTTCTTTCGAAATGTAATCGAATTTCTACATTCTCTTGAAGTCCAATTTGTGATTTAATTGCACTGTTCAAGTCAGAGAGTGTTTGTGCTGGTGTGATCAAATAGTAGTTGTCATTGTTGTATTCAAGGTCATAACAGGATCCTTTTTTCCTCTTCTCTTCTTCTTTCTTTCTTTCTTCTTCTCTTCTCCTCTCTTCTTCTCTTCTCTCTTCGTCTCTTTTTCTCTCTTCTTCCTTCTTCCTTTTCTCTTCTTCTTCCTTCTTCTTTCTTTCTTCTTCTTCCATCTTTTTTCTCTCTTCTTCCATCTTCTTTCTCTCTTCTTCTATCTTCTTCCTTTCTTCTTCTCTTCTCTTCTCTTCTCTTCTTCTCTCTTCTTCTCTTCTCCTTTCTTCTTCCTTCTTCTTTCTTTCTTCTTCTTCCATCATCTTTCTCTCTTCTTCCATCTTCTTTCTCTCTTCTTCTATCTTCTTTCTTTCTTCTTCTCTTCTCCTTTCTTCTTCTCTTCTCCTTTCTTCTTCTCTTCTCCTTTCTTCTTCTTTTCTTCTTTTTTTCTCTTCTTCTCTTCTTTCTTCTTCTCTTCTTCTCTCTTCTTCTTTCCTTTTCTCTTCTAATCTTCTCTTCTCTTCTTCTCTTCTCCTTTCTTCTTCTTTGCCTAAAAATTGTCAAAAGAAAAAATATATTTAAACAAACAAAATAATAAAAATCATATAAATACTCTTTGTTGCTTTATAGCCCATTCTGCCGAGCAGATCAGTAATAGTACTGATATAATTTTCCGAACCAGTTTCACTCATATCAACATATAAATGTCCTCCCAATTCTAATCCAAGTTGTCCATCCCATTGTTTATGGTTTTTCATACAAGGTTCCATCACAATTGGAATCATTTTCTTGTTTCGAGTAGTTGCATAAGTAAACTCTGCTTTACAATTATCTCGTCCATTGGAGTTCAATTTTTCCATGTAAGCTTTGGTTATAAAAACTAAGATAACATCACTATCATCAATTCCCTCGGCCATCGTCTTATCAATATGTCCTTCCATCATATCCTCGTCAAACCATGTTTTAATTCCTTTTGCTTTTAGCAGTTTGTTCACAATTCCAACTCGTGCGTGATTATCTCGCTTTAACTCATCCTTCGACCATGCATGTGTTAAAAATACACTCATATTGTTTTTTTGTTTTTTGGTTTGTTCTCAAACATGAAAAAGACGAAAGTCCATCACAGAAGCAAACGGCTCTGGCAACCGAGGAGACGAGTAAAAGTAAAGAAAGAAAAAAAAAAAAAAAAAAAAAAAAAAAAAGAAATCCCTCCAATTGAAAAGAAGAAATCTTTGATTGAACAATGAATTGAACAAATTTATGATTTATTTATTTTAAACAAAAAACTTTCAAGTTATACAATACAATACAAATGTAAAGAAACAAGAGTTTCAAAAAATAGAAATCTTTTCAATTCTTTTTCTGTTTTCCTTCTTTCTTTTGAGCTTTTTTTTAATTAGATTTTAGTGAAAAAAATCAAAAGAATAAAATTTTGAAAAGAAAAAAATAAAACCTGTTTGAGAAGCTTGTGTATATAAAACAGTTCCAAATAATACAAGGATAGCACCAAACCAATGAATAAGAGTGAAAGATGTCTATTAATTTATTATTATTTGGTGAGATCAAAGAGGAAAAGAAAAAAAGAAAGAAATACCTTAAAATAATATACAGAGATAAACAGAGAAATGAATTTTCTAATAGTGATCGTGAGATTACTTGTTAGAGAACTTGTTAATGCCATCAATTTATAAATGCTATTAACTCCAATATACGTTGTTAAAATATTTAAAACTAAAAACAGGAGCATGATTTGGTGATCAAAGATCCAGAGTTTTATATGTGAATAGATTTCAGGACTCATTGAAAGGAATAAAGGTAATCCAAGGAAATGCTTTTTTATTTAAAAAAATAACAAGAAAATCAAAAAATTAAGAAAAATGATTTTTAAAAGGTGGATGAAAAAAAAAAAGGAAACAAACCGAATAAAATAGAGCCTCTTGCCAATGTTGACCAAATTTTTTGTAGCTGAGATCTTGAAGAATTCCTAAAAATCCAGTTAAAAGTAAAGATGATGATAAAAGAAGAATTCCAATCATCCAAGACCAAAATCCTTCATCTGAATCTCCATTGTTCTAATGAGGGAGAAACAAAGATTAATTGATTAATTAATCAAAAAGAATTAAAAAATAAAAAAATGAACTTGAGCAGCATTTTTTGGAATTGATGCAAATGTTGAAAACATGATACCAAGGGATAAAATTATAATTGAAACAACTTGACTCATTTTATACCTTTAAAGAAAGAAGAGAATGATTATAGCTTTTTTAAAGAAAAAGGAAAAGAAAAAAGAAGAACCTTTTTCGAAGTACAATTGATCCAATTAACATATTAACTAAGAGAATACTACCTTTGAAAACCATATGAAATGGGACTGAAATATTATATTGATAAGCTTGAGAAGAAAAAATTGCAGATAACCATGACATAATCACACATCCTAATTTTTAAATGATTAAAATTATTTGGAAATTGAAAATTAATGAAACAAAAGAAAATACCAGCATGATAGAGAATTGGTATTTTTAATTCTTTCATTCTAAGATGACGAAATTTTTGCCATTTTGACGTTAAAGGAATATCATTCCCTTCAGAATCTACAGGGGGTTTAACAATAACAAAATCAGAAAGTCCTTGAAGCGCAATAAATAAGAATTGAAAAAAAGTGATAGTTGGCCCTGAAGCTGGATCAATGCGAACCATGAATTCTATTTTATCAATATAAATAAATGATTTACTTTTAGATCACAAAAAAAAATTAAACCAAGAAAGATTGATTGACCACATCCACCAATTAAAATTAATAAGACTGCTGCAATAATTGCGCGGAAAGCTGAATCCTTTTGTAATTTTTTTTTTTCGAATGAGAAATTCAAAAAAAAAAAAAAGAAGAAAAGATAAGAAAGAAAACCTTTTGTGATGAAAAATAATTTGCAGCCATGACAGTGAGCCTCGCTCTTTGGAAGAGCACATTTTGAAGAAAATTTCTCTCTTTTCGCTTTTGAGGCTTATTTATTGTTAGAAAGTTAGAAAAATTGTCAGAAATTAAAATGGTTTTCAAAAAAGTCACAGAAACTACAAATTCAGGTACTGCTATATTTCCTTCCGTTAAAGTGAGATCAAAAGAACCTGTTCTAAATCCATTTGCTTTAAGTGTTGCTTTTCTTCCTATTGATTGTAATTTGTAATTCAATTAAGAATTAAGTAAGATAACAAAAAAGAAAGGGAAACAAAAAGAAAAGAAAAGAAAAAAATGGAAAGGAAAGCTTTACTTTCTTGATTTGATGATCTTGCAATATCTTCTGTTGCTTTTGCTAAAGCTTCTCCGAATGAAATCTCTGTATCAATACGATTAAAATCTTCGAAGGCTTCAGAATATAAACTCTAAAGAAAGAAAGTTAATTTTTTTTTTTTTTCCTTCAGAAATAATGAAAAAAATTACTTGTAATTGAGTTAAAATTGAATATAAAGGATCCAAATTTCCAAAGACCGCTTTTTGATGAATATATTCTTTAAAATACACTTTTTTCATCTTAAATTCAGGAACAATTTTATCATGTTTCTTCAAAATTTTTGAAAAGCCTGTATAATTTAAATTTGAAAAATCTCGTAGGAGATTTAATTCAACATAAATTTGATGAAATTGTTTCCTTAAATTTTCTTTTTCTGATTCTTGAAGGTTTGAGATTCCATTTTCAATCTACGCAAGTGAGATAAGTTTCATTAAAAAATAGAAAGAAAAAAAAAAGAAAAAAAAAAAAAAAAAAAAAAAAAAAAAAAGAAAAAAAAAAAAGAAAAATACAATTTTCTTTAAACTTTGAAATCTCTCTTCTAATTCTGTTTTCTTAGAAATAAAAAATCCATCAATTTTCTTCAAATTATCATCAAGGCATTTTTCAAATGCTTGTCCTTCAGGTAAATCTGATTGTTTAAGACCTTGTTCACCTTTTAAATTTGTTAATTTATTAGAAATTTTTTTCATGATTTTGATTATTTCAACAAAAAAAAATTACCTCTTTTTGAAGCTTTTTGTAAAGCATATATTAAAACTTTAAGATTCTCATATGATAAATAATACGTTACCCATTCAGGATTTCTAAATGATTCTAGATATACACCAAACTGAACCATGTTAACTTATAAATATCTATTATAATCAATTAGTTGGTTTCATTTTTTTTTCATTTTTAAGAATTTTGTAATGAGTCATTAGATATTTGTAGTTCGAGTCGAAATTCAAAAAGAAAAAAAATTTTGAGGTCGTTCGTTATGTGTTGTTGAATGATAAAATCTAATTCCAATTTAAGTGTAAAGGTTCTTTAATGTTACAAAGAAATAATTCTTACAATTATTGAATTGAAGAAGTTGCATTTCAAGTTTTTGAGAAAATTTAAAAAAAATTTTTTTTTTTTTTGGGGAAAGTAGGAGTTTTCAATTAATTTCAAGCATTCAATTGAATATTCTTCTTAATTGAGTTTTCTTGATTCTTATTATTTAACACTTAACAAATAATTGATAACATTCTATCACCTTTCTTCAAGATCTCTCAAAGGTTCAATATTTACAATCGAAGAGAAAAAAGTAAAATCATGAAAAACACAAAAATAACCATGAAATTATTTATCACTTTTTTGTTTTTTTCCCCTTGTAATTTATTATATCAAAAAATGTCTAAATGAATCAATCAATCAAATAGAATAAAAGTTGATTTATCATTAGTAGGAGTATTATTGAAACTGTTGTTATTTATTGTGTAGTTGAAATGAGAGAATTGATTATAAATTCAAAAGTTTTATAACAGATAAGCAAAAAAAATCTCTTCGAAAAAAAAAAAAACTTTCACCTCCTTTTATACTTTTTCTTTTTAATTTTCCGATTTGTATTTTCCATTTTTGATTTTTTCTTAAAAAGGGTTTCAGCCAATGAAAAAAGGTAATTTGGGCATGTTGATTGATGTATGGCTCCCTGGTTTTTTTCTTATTTATTGGGGTCTCTGGTTCAAATCCCCCTCTTTCTCTTTGTCAGAACCTTTAGTGATTCGAAGATTTTATCACTGTTGTATAAAATACTATAAGATGTTATCCCTCTTTAACCAAAAAAACTATAAAAACTATAAAAACATGAGATTGATTTTTTGTTGATTTTGTTGATTTATTTTTTTATTTTTTGAATTTTTTGATTTTATTTTGATTTTTTATTTTTGTTTTGTAAACTTGAACTTGAACTTTGAAAAATACAATCAATTAATGTTTGAAGAATTGAGTTGGTTGGTCAGTCATCCAAAATTCAATTGTGGGTGAGGATAAGAGTTGATGATGGTAAAGGTATGCTTCTGTTAATTCTTGACCATTGAGTAAAACTCGTTCAACATAGACATTTGTTTTTGAATTGTTGTGAGCAATAATATGAATTGTACTAATTCCTCCATTCCCATCAGGAACTCGAAGTTGAGCCTTTTTTTTTTTTGAATTTCATTTCAATTTTATTTCTAAAACAACCAAAAGAAAAGAAAAAGAAAGCAAACATCATCAAATACAGGTGAACCAACAAAGTACCAGTCTTCGCCAGTTACAGGATAAAATCCTAAAGATCCAAAACAATACCAAGCTGACATTGTTCCATAATCATCATTTCCTTTTGATAAAACCAAAAAATTAATCAATAAGTAAATAAAGAAATAAAATAAAAAATAAAATAAAATAGAAATTCAAACCTGGAAGTCCTTCAGAAAATTCAGAATAACGATTTTCTAAAATCCATCTTGTCCAATATTGAGTCAAATCTTCTCTATCTCCAGCATGGAAAAGCCAAGGGAATAAAAGATCATGTTCATTTCCTTGCCAATAATATGGATTTGGGAACCAATTTGATTGAAATAAGAACTCATCTGTTTCTGTTGAACCAACAAGATTTTTTTCTAATTTCTCAATAAATGCTTCTTTTGAAGGATACAAGTTAACCATTCCTTCTAAATCATGAGGGACATCAAAGTTATAATGCCAAACATTTCCTTCAACATAATTTTCATGGAATGGATAAGCTGGATATTGAGGACATTTGAAAGTTCCATTTGAATATTTTGGACACATGAATTGAGTTTCTGAATCAAAAACATTTTTATAATTCAATGAACGATTTCTAAATAGGATAACATCTTCTTCAATTCCAAGAGCTTCAGCAAGAACAGAAAGGGCATAATCAGTATAAGCATAGGATAAAGTTAATCCTATAAATTATTGAAAAAAAAAAAAGTTTTTCAAAAAAAAGGAAAGAAAATAAATAAAAAAAAGAAAGAAACCAGTTCCAGTTCTTGAATTGTCTAGTGGAACATAACCGTATTGAATATATTCATTAATTGCTTCACGACCATCTAGAAAGGAAAAATATTTTTCAAATCAAATAAAAATGAAAAATAAAATAATAAATAAATCAACCATTTTGTCTTGGCATCATTGCAGATTGTCTGAGACCAGGGTAAGCTGCAGCTAAATCAAAATCTCTCAATCCTTTAACATAAGCATCCAATACTAATAGATTACAATTATCTCCAAACATACAGCCTGTATAAACATTAGCAATTGGCCTTTTTTTTTTTTTTTGAAAAGATTAGTTTTTGTTTGGAAAATGAATGAAACAAATTGAAAAAAAATACCATCTTGGAAAATCACCTCCTTGTTGATACATTAAAATTAAAGATCGAATAACATCAGTTTCAACACTAGGTTGAATTAATCCAAGCCATGGAGCCTGGGTTCTAAATGTGTCCCATAAAGATAAATCCGAATAGTATGCACGACCTTCCTCAATAAAGTGTACCTATAAATCAATTTCGAATTTTGGTTTTTTTTTTTTTTTTGTTTAAAAAAAAAAATTACATTATTATCAAAACCAAGGTACGACCCATCCGCTTCACTATAAATAGTTGGTGACATAAATGTTCGAAAAAGTGAAGTATAAAATTTAATTTTTTCCTTTTCTACAGTTGTTTCAACCTTTTATTTATTAAATTTGATTTTTTTTAATGAGAAAATGAATAATAAATGAATGAATAAAATTTACATTGGCAACACTACTTAATTTTTCGGCCCAAATATTAGAAGAGACTTCTAATGCTTGATCAAAAGTACGATTTTGTCTTTGAAGAAGAGAATTTTTTTCAGCATTTTCATGACTAATGAAACTAATTCCAACATTCATTACAACTTGTCTAGAATTTAATTCAGTTCCTGAATCTCCAAAAAAAAGGTATAATCCAATTGAACTAGTTGTGACATTGGATTGGATTTTAACATTTTCTTCAACTTTTCCATCATTCCAACTTCCAAAACCTTCTAATTCAAAATTTGTTTTTGGAATGCTACCAAAAAAGTAAACATCAACTCCCTTTATATTTTATTTTTAAATTTGATTTCATTTTATGAAGTTGAATTGAAAAGAAGAAAAGTAATAGTACCCTTCCATTTCTTCCAGTCAATGAACCTCGATTAAGGACATAAGCACGAACTTTTACTTCAGTAGGTTCTAGAAATTATATTTTTTATTAGTTAGTTTTTTATCTGGATTTTTGAAACAAAGAAATATTACCATCAATAATTTCTAATGAACCAAGAGCGCAAGATGGAGCCATTTTTTCATCTGAAGTAAATTGAGTGAAATCTAGTTTTGAGGATGATTCAAAGAAACCAATATCTTGACTTTTAAACATTGAGGAATGTCTTGGATCATCTTGTAATTTTGTCATTTGACTTTGAACAGTATGGCAGACATCAATTAAGATTGTTTTAGGTTTTCCTTCTTCGTAAGTATAACGATGAATTCCAGAGTGAGTTCCTAGAAAATTTATTATTAATGAAGAAGAAAAAAATTATCATTTGAAAAAGAAAAAGAAAAAGAAAAAAACCTGTTGTGACAAGCTCTGCTAATACTTGATGATCATCTAAATAAACAGAGTAATAACCAGGATAAATATCTTCAGTTTCATGAGAAAATTCTGAACGATAATTATGTCTTTTTATCATATTATTAGATGGCTTTTCAATTGAAAGTGGCATAACACCAAAATTTCCATAATCTGGAAGACCTGCACCAACTAAATGGGTATGACTGAAAGCACGAATATGAGAATCACTAAATTGATTTTTTTTTTTTTTTTTGAAATTCAAAAAAAGGAAAATTTATACTGGTAATAATATCCTCCAAAATGACAAAATACAGGATAAATATTGTTGAGAGATGTATCTATATATTCAAAGTTTTTTTCAAATGAGTTTATTTTATTTTTTTTTTACTTTCAAAGAAAAAATTTTACCAGGACCAAGTCTCATTGCACCAAATGGAGATTGAGCACCTAAATAATTTCAAATAATATTATTATAAATCAATATTGAAGAATGATTCAATCTATGTTTTTTCAAACCAAAAAAAAAAAAACAATATCAACAACAATATCTAACCTGGGTTATTATGACCAATTCCATATCCAAAAGAACCTGTCCCAATATACTCATCAACATACTCCAATGGAAAAGGTAACTCCTTCTTTCTCTCTTCCTATTTTTAAAAAAACATCAATCATTTTCATTCAAAACAACAACAAAAACAAAAAGGTTTCAACATTTCATAAAGAAAGAACAAACAAACAAACAATAAAGAGAGATCAACAAGTTTGTTTGTTTCGAATTGGTTTCAAAAAAGAAAAAAGAAAGAAAGAAAAGAAGAGGTTGGGATTGTGAAGAAAATAAGAAAAATAAAGAATTAAGAAGAAAGAGTTTACTTTTAAACGATATGAAAGAGTTGAAGTTGCAAAGACGAAGAGGAACAGGAGTAAGGCAGTTGTTTTCATCCTCCTTTTTGGTAGGGGGCGCAGACCCAATAATTGTAATTAGAAAATTTTTTCTGACATTTCTGGGTTGCAAAAAAACATCAACCTCCAAATAAAATGGCGTTTTTTATTTTTTTCTTATAAAAACCTAAAAAAAAATGGCGTTTTTGGTCTTCTTCTTTCTTATAAAACATAAGAAAAAAAAATTGAGAATCATAACATTTTTCGACTCAATCTACCTAAATCAATGGAATTTTTGCAGTAGATAAAAGAAGTTGCGTAGTTTCTTTTGGTGTCAATATTGAAGAGTATCTCCAGGTATTTTCAGCATTTGGTATAAGTAGAAAGTGAATTTTACTATTAAACAAGAAGCAAAAAAAAAATAAAAACGCCATGTTGATTTTTAGTTTATTTAGAAAAACGACCTTCATGAATTAAAAATTCCCGATTGTTCCAAACCATAATTCTATATTCGTGCCAAGAAAAGGCGGGAAAAAGAACCAAAAAAATCAGAAAAAAAAAAGCAGAAAAAATTTTCTAATTACAATTATTGGGTCTGCGCCCCCTATTTTTGGTGGGTTTTTTTAATTTTTTTTTAATTTTTTTTTTTTTTTTGATCGATCATTTTGATTTTTTTTTACTTTTTACAAGTTGTTCGTTTTTTTGGAAAAATCAAAAACTGAAAAAAAAAAAAAACTATTATTTTTCCCCAAAAAATCTCAAAATCTCTTATAATTCTATCAATAAAAGTTTTTAAAAACACACTCTTTAACAATACAATCATTCAAAACTGTAATACAATGAAATTGATTCTTAATCTTGAATTTTCTTTCAGAGAGAGAGTTTAGGTTTGCTTGAGTTTTTTTTTCTGATTGAAAAGTTGGAGAGTCTAGGTTTCTTGGTGTTTGCTGACTCCTTGAAATGCAATAGATTTGAATCAAGTCAATGCAAGATCAAATAAATTGGAGTTCTTTGTGCTCTTAACTATGAACATGAACTTACGATACATCAAGTTTTGTTTTATAATGAAAACTTTACAGGATATGAAAAGTTACAAAGATCCATAAAATGATTTTCGCTTAAACTGTTGAAAGTTTTAGAATGAAAGGTTTTATAATGAAAGAAATCTAGATTTTGTTAAAGATTTGGAGTTTTTTAATATAAAAGTCTGTAAAGAATTAAAAAAATGAATCGAAACTCTCTCATCTTGTAATAATAAGCTTCAAGTTAAATTCTATGTTTTAAAAGTGTTTTCAGTATTTGTTCAAAGTTTGAGTATTTTGTATTGCATATTTTCAGAAATCAACAAAAAATTCAAAAGAAAAAACAAAAAATCCTCTATCTCTCTCCTCCTTTCAATTTCAATATTCAATAGAAACATTTAACCCAAACAAAACTCTTAAACTTATTCTAAATTCAATTTCATACTCAATTTATTCTTCTTCCAATCTTTATTAGAATACAATAATTTGTTTAGTTGGAATTGAAAATAAATGAAGGAAGAAGAGGGGTACTGCGAGAACTTGGTATCACCTTCAGGACCAGATGAATACAATGCCTTATCAGCTATACTTGGATTTATTCAACTATTAACAATGTTATTGATCATCTTTTGGTTATGGCATCAGAAGAGAATGGCTCAGAAGGGAGATGAAAATGCTTCAAAGTTATTGATCTTACCTGCTTACTTTTGGTTTTTATATGGTATGCATTGATAATTTTTTGATTTTATTTACTATTTTATAATATTTATGTTGATTCAATAATAATAATATAATAATAATAATATGAATAGCTTGTGCATTTACTTTCACTTTTCAAGGACTAGCTAATATATTTGTTCCTATTTCTGCTTCAGGTGCAAATGATCCAGTTCCAAGGTTTCTTTTTTGATTTTTGTCTTTACTTTTCTCTTTGTTCTATCTGACAAGAAAAAAGAAGAATTATTCATAATTTTATTGTTTTATTGATTTATTTTTCAAAAAAAAGTGTAATCTTTGGATTAACATTTGGATTAAATCATGCTGTACTTGAAGGCATTGCATTCTTTTTAATGAGTCAAAGTGCAGGTGAACTTATCATTTATTCATTTATTTATTATTTATTTCCATTTCCATTTCCATAATTTTATAATTTTTTTTAAAATAAATAAATAATCACAATTAGGATATGCTGCATTCAAAAGAGCTGCAATGTTTGGAGGTATTATTGGAGTTGGAACATTTTTTTTAGAAACAGGAGTATTTTTTGATGTAAGTGAGAAAAGATCATTTATTGTTGATATAATTTGGGATGGAACTTTGTATTGTTTTTATATTATTATTCTTGTTGCCCCTCTCTCAATTATTTATCGTCGTCCAGCATTAAAAACATATTCAATCTTTTGGGTTATATTTAGAACGCTTCTTATAACAATCAAAATACTCATTTATTTGAATTATGATATTGGATATTGTTTATATTACTTTGTTGCTTGGACACTCTTTGGTTTAATGAAACCAATTATAATTTATAATACCCTTTTAAAGGATTCAAGATATTGGCAAGGACTTTATACAAGTGATCCAGAAATTCTTTGGATTAAAGCCTTACGCCATCAATTAATCAAATTATTTACTTGTAAATGTTGTATTCCAACTTCCCTAGAACCTCTATCTATAAATCGTCAAAGTTTTGATGAAGAGAAGAGTCCTTTAGTTGGAAATAAATTTGAAAAGAATTCTGCCCTTTTCTTGATTGAAACTATAGAGAAATTTTCAAGAGAAGGAGTTCAATTATTAAATTTTGGATTTTTATCAATTAAAGAGGAGTCTAAAATTACAAATTTTGGCTCACCCATTTTAAATGGAACTTATGAAAAGAAGGATGTTATTATTAAATCCCTCGATTGTATAGAACTAACAAAAGAGAAAATTTTAGGATTTTGTGAGGAAGCAAAGTTACTAAGTACCCTTCGTCATCCAAATATTATTGAAATTTATGGAATTTGTATTGTACCTCCACGTTTATGTATTATTATGGAACCTTGTACTCAAAGTTTAGATCAATTTCTTCGAAATCAAGATGAACTTTCACAATTAAATATTTATCAAAAAATGGGAATGATGTTAGATATGGCAAAATCAATTTCATTTCTTCATTCTCAAGTTGAACCAATAGTTCATGGAAGTATTCAAAGTCAAGCATTTTTACTTACAGAAACTTTAGCTGTGAAAGTAATTCATTTTTTTTTCTTTCTTTTTTTTTTTTTGAATTTGGGATTCTAAAACAAACAAATAAACAAAAAAAAAAATAAAAAATTAAAATAGCTCACAAATCTTGACTTTGGTACTGATAGTACTCGTCCTTACTCAACTTCAATTTTAAGTTCTTTCTCATCTAGAAGTAAAGTTAGAGATTATCCCGAGCCAACAAATATTCATTATGAATCAGATACCTTATTTTGGAGTGCACCAGAAGTAATGTTAGGAGAAGAACCAACTCAAAGTTCTGATTGTTATTCTCTCGCTCTTGTATTTTGGGAAGTTTTGACAGGTTTTCTTTTTTAATTTTCTTTTCTTTTTTCTTTCTTTCTTTCTTTCTTTCTTTTTCTTTCTTTCTTTCTTTCTTTCTTTCTTTCTTTCTTTTTTCTTTTTTTTCTTTCTTTCTTTTTGACACTCAATAATTTCAAAATAAAAAAAAATATCAAAAAATTAAATAATAAAGGTCAACTTCCATATGCAACAGATGAAGATGAATCTAGATATTCAAGATCTTTAGTTGATATTGTTTGTAAACAATTTTATCGTCCACCAATTCCATATAATACTCCAGCTTATATTGCAGATTTATTTGTTGATATGTGGTCACCTCAAGTAAATTTTTTTATTTATTTTTCAAATTCCTGAAATAAAAAATAAAAAAATAAATAAAAAAATGTTTTTTCAAAAAATAATAATAGCCTGAAAGAAGACCAACAATTCAAAGAGTAGTTCAAAGATAAAAAAAAAAAAAAAAAAAAAAAAAAAAAAAAAAAAAAAAAAAAAAAAAAAAAAAAAATTTTTTTTTTTTTTTTTTTTTTTAAAAAAAAAAAAAAAAAAATTCAAAAATGTATTTATAAAGAAAGAAAGTAATCTATTTTTTTTTTTTCAAAATGTTTCTGATTCCTCAAAAAAATTTGATCTGGAATCATCTTGAGTAAAACTTTCACTCCCACTCTCTTCTTCTTCTTCTTCTTCTTCTTCTTCTAATTGAAAATCTTTTTGTGTGAAATAACTTGGATCCTCAAGACTTTTCATTACTTCTAAGAGTTCACTTCTTTTACTTGCTTTTGGGAATAAGAGTGTTTGAGATCGTTGAGAATCATCTTCACTTTCTGCTACAAGAATTCCTGGTTGATTTTTTTCTCCATCATTTTCTTCATTTTCCTTTTCGAATACATCTTTTTCTTTAGTTTCATGATCTTTTCCAACTTTTTCTTTTGAGTTTTTTAAATCTTTTTCCTTTCCTAATAAACCTTTTTCAATTTCCTTTTCTTTTTCAATTTCAATTTCAATTGCCATGTGATTCTCTTTATCCTTCTCATTTTCTTTTCCTTTTGTTTTTTTTCCAACTGGTTTATCCTTTTCATTTTTCTTCTCTTGATTTTTTCCTTTTTCAATTTGAATTTCAATCTCCTTTTCTTTTTCTTTTTTTTCTTTTTCTTTTTCCTTTTCTTTTTCTTTTTCTTTCTCTTTTTCCTTCTCCTTTTCCTTTTCCTTTTCCTTTTCCTTTTCTTTTTCTTTTTCTTTTTCTTTTTCTTGACTTCGAATTTCATTTACTCTATCTAAGGGGCTCTTTTCTTGCTTTCTTGGTCTTCCTCTTGCTTTTCCTTTGGGTGTTTCATTTTGATTTTGATTTTGGTCCATTTCTTTTACAATTTGATTTTGTTCTTTCGGTTTTTGCTCTTTTTCTTTCTCTTTTGAAGCTATCTGACTTGTATTTTGAGTTGCATTTTGTTTTGGTCTTCCTCTTCCTCTTACTTCTTTTTTTGGTTCAGTTAGATTCTCTTTTAAATTTTGTTTTGGGATTGACTTCTCTTTAATTTCTGGAGTTGGATTTTTTGGGTTTGGTTTAGGTTTTGCTTTTGAATTCTTTTGAAATTCCCCTTCACTTTCCGATGAGCTGCTTTCTTCACCAGAGCCATCAGAACCACTTGAAGAATCATCTGAATCACTTGAACCACTAGATGATCCTGATCCTGATCCTGATCCTGACTCTGACTCTGAAGAGGATTCAGATGATGAAGAGTCTTCATCATCATCAGAGTCACTAGATTCACTAGAACTTTCTTTTACAGCCTTTTTTGTTATCTTTGAAGATTTGGTAGTTGTTAATGGTTGACGTTTTCCATTCGAAACTTTGGTGGGTGATTTTGCAAAAGGAACTCCTGCTTGTTGTTCTTTTAAATTAATTGTCTTGATTGCTTGTTTTGGTTGAAGTTTTTTAACATCTTTTGGAATAACAATCTTCTCAGTTTCTTTTCCTTTTTCAGTTGTTGTCGTTGATGATGTCGAAGTCGAAGTTGAGGACTTTTCATTCACAACTTGATTTTCTTTTACTTCTTGATCTTTTTTAGGTGATTTGGTTAAAACTAATGGATTTTCAAATCCTATACTTTTCTTCTTGGAAACAGAATTTGCAGTTTTCAAAGATGATTTTGGTGAAGTTACTCCATATGTCTTGAGTATAGGTTGCTTCGGTGGTAATAATTCAGATGGGGAGACTAATTCTTCTAATTTTTGAAGTCCATTTTGATTTGGTTTTTGAAGTCCTTGATCTACTTCCTTTTCAACTTGACTAATTTTTTCTTGAATTACAACTTTCTTCTTTTTTTCTGTATCTTGTTTTTCCTTTTCCTTTTCTTTCTCTTTTTCTTTTTCTTTTTCTTTTTCTTTTTCTTTTTCCTTTTCCTTTTCTTCTAATGCTCTCTTTTTTTCTAATTCTTGTGCTTCTTTTTGTTTTTGTTTTTCAGTTTTAGGCCTTTGTTTTTTTCCTTTTTCTTTTTCTAATTTCTCTTTTTCAATCCTTTCTTTTTCTAATTTTTCTTTCTCTTTCTTTTCTTTCTCTAATCTTTCCTTTTCAATCCTTTCCTTTTCTTGTTTTTCCTTCTCTAGTCTTTCTTTTTCTTGTTTTTCTTTCTCCTTCTTATCTTTCTCCTGCTTTTCTTTCTCTAGTCTTTCCTTCTCTTTGTTCAGTAATTCAAGTTTCTCTTTTTCTTGTCTTTCCTTTTCTAATCTATCTTTCTCATCATTTTGAATCTTTTCAATTTCCATTTGATTATCTTCTTTATTCATTTGAACCAATGATTTCTCTAAATTCATTCCATTACTTTCATTCCCTGTAATCACTTTTTGTTTTTTAGAAGACTCTAGTTCTTCAGTCTCCAAACTTCTTTTCTTTGACTTCTCATTCGCCGCTTTCCACTTTTGTAAAACATTTGTAATTTGAGTAAATGCAACAAGTGCAACATCCACAATTTGGTGTACCTATTTGTATCAAATTTGAATTGAGTTGAAATATAAAAATGAAATTTATCAATAAGAAAGTAAGAAAGTCAGAAAGATCATTTGAGTTCACATGGACAATAAATCAATAAGAAAAACTTACAAACTCTTCAGCGCCTTCCTCCTCCATCCTGATTTTTTTTTTTCAAAAAACTTCTCAAGGATCTAGTTTTATTGTTAACTTGAATCTATTTGTTTGTTTGTTTGTTTTCTAATTAGAATGAAAAGTAATGGGAATCAATGAATTATAATATTATTAAATAAGAAGAATCAAAGAAAAATTTCAAACCCGTGGTTTCTGATTTTTTTTTTTTTTTTTTTTTTTTTTTTTCCAAAACCAGAAACCGTTATGAAAACTTTTTGCAAAAAAAAGAGAATTCAATCAACCCAATAAAAACAATAAAAAAGTAAAGTAGAATAATAAAAGTATCTCTTTGAACAAAGATTTATTTCAAAAATTCTTTGGTAGGGTCAAAACTTAATTTTTTTCCAATGATTTTGATCATCTATTTCTATTATCACATTTTACATTTTCCACTTTTCATTGTTGATTTTTTTTCTATGGCAGTGAATAAATTTTTTAAATCCAATATCCAATATAATAGATTTGATCTATGATTAAAATAAAGGTATTATACAGTTAACTCTGGAGTTGGAAGATCCTCAAGTGGAGTTTGTTCATTTTCTGGTTCCTCAACTTTTTTTATTATTGAAAAAAAAAAATGAAGAAAAGTTCATGATTTAAATGGATGAAAAAGAAATAAATAAAGAAATAAATAAAGAAATAAAAATGAATGAAACCTTCACTAGATTCATGATCCAATAATTTTAAGTATTCTGAAGGAAATAGTTTTGGGAGAATAAAGTAGCGAAATGGTACTAAGAGAACAATGAAAACTGGAAAAGAAATTGCAGCTGGAGTCCAAGTAATTCCATAAATTATTCCTACAAATACAAGCTGCATAATAGTAAATTTAAAGATTTCAAATTTTGGTACTTCTCGAATATATCTATCTGCAATAGGATTTCGACTCTCATCCATAAAGAAATATTTGACTCGATCAGCAAACTGTTGATTAAATTTATTCAGAAAATAAATAGGAAATAAATCAAGAGAAAGATGAAAAAAAAGAAAAAAAAAAAAACTTGATTATCTGAAAAAGATGCAAGACCCATAAAAAGGAAGAAACCAGATAAAACAGGATTTGGAACAAGTGATAAAACATATAAAAAGGGTGGTGTTAGTGTAATTCCTGTAATAATTCCTTGCACAAAATTTGATACTCTATTTTCAACAACATATTCACAAACCTTTAATTTAATTTTTCCATTAGAAATAAATAATTAATTAATACTGAAGGATATAAAACTAACCATAATTTTCTTATCTCCAATTGTTTTTTCTCTAAATTTTCCTAATGATCTAACATGCAAAAATGCCTTTTTATTTTTTTTTAATTAATTCATGACCTTTTTTTTAAAAAATAAAATCAAAAAAAAAATCAACCTGAGGAATTAAACCATTTGGTGGTGGGATTCCAATAATTGATGTAATTATAACTAAAACTCCAAGAACAAGAAAATCTAAATTATATGCACTAGCTAATTTTATTTTATTTTGAATTTAAATCAAAATTAAAAGAAAGAAGGAATTGAAATGAAAAAAGGAAAAAAGATGAAAAAAAAGAACGTTTTTTTAAATTGTATTCCTTTTTCTGAGAAAGAAGTGAAGAAACATTGTGATCAAAATAGAATAATGCAGTAATAATAAATCCTGGGATGATAGCAGAAAATATTCCCCAGACTGGTAGATTCCAAAATGGTACCAACCTTTTTTTTGAAAGTTATTATTTATTTTCAAGAAAATAGAAATTTTACCATGATCTATTAGTTGTTGGAATAAAAGTTGAAGGAATTGCTAATGTTGGAATATCTAAATTTTGGGACTTTCCAATTTGTCCAATCCCTGTCAAGACAATGATTGATATTGTTCCTTTTTATTATAATCAATTTAAGTCATTCACTCAATACATACATGAACTCTTGTTTGAAGAAAAAACAAACCAGCATAATCTGCTATAATTCCACGAATAAACTGTTTTTTTTTTTTTTTTGAATTTAATGACTCAAATAATAAATAAAAAAAAATAAAAATAAAAATAAAAATAAAAATGAGGAAACAATTAAATTAAATGAAAAGGAAGGTTAAGAAAAAATTTTTTTTTTACCGAGTTAAATAATGTCCAACTTCTCGCTTTATATAAAGTAGTTGCTACAAGATATGTTCCAATTGTAACAATAAAACAAAATAAAGCAACTTCAATTACTTGAGATTTGAAATAAAGTACAAGATCTTGAATTCCATTTACCACATAAATAATTGCAATTAAAAATCCAAAAATTTCACAACTAAAACGAGTTACAAAATGAATAACATCACATGCATTACAAATTGCCAATGTAATATGCATTAATCCTGACCAAATTCCTGCCCATGAAAGCCACTCTAGAAATGGAAGACCAATTGAAAGACTGATATCAAATAATGTAACTAAAAAAATTGAAATCTTTTGTTTTTTTTTTATGTTACAAATGAAATGAATGATAGGGAAGAAAGTAAAAAAGAAAAGAAAGAAAACTGGGCCAGTGACACCAAGAATAATTAGTGGTTGTCCAGCAAACACTGCATAGATAGCTCCTGATATTGCAGTTGATAAAATTACCTTTTAATTTTTTAATTTTTTTAATTCATTAAATAAAATAAAGGACTTCAATTATTAAATTTAACCTCAATAGTTCCAACTTGATGATTTGTTTTCTCACTCAAGTAAACTCCAAAAGTGATTCCAGGTCCAATTGAAGTGAAATAAATAAATAATATTGAAGCCAAAACCTATTCCAATTAAGAATGTCTTAGCTTTTGTTTTTGCATAATGATTTTTTTTAGTTTGCAAAAACAATTAAAATAACAATAAAGAATTAAAAAATGAATTGTATATACCTTCTTATTTAAAAAACCTTGCTTCCAATCATCCCAATAATAAGGTTTCCTCGCTTTGAAATCTTTTATAATACCTCTGAATAGGAACATCACAAGAGAAGAACGCGTGGATCTATTTTTATTTTAAACTCGCAATCCTCGTACGATTTTTATTTTTCAGATCAAAAAAATTCTGCAAAAATGCCTTCTTGACATCTCCTTTCCTTTCTCTCTTTCCTTTTTCTTTATGTTTTTAAAGATTTTAAATTCAGCTTCATTATAAAATTTTCTTTTCAGCTGTAAACATTTACTAAGGTGAGTATTGAGATCATTTAAATTACTTTTTTTTTTTTTCATATTAAATATTTAATTTTTAATATTAATTTTGTTTATTTATTTGTGAAATCTGCCTAAATAGAGAGACTAATTCCTTATTCTCTTTGCTTAAATTTAAGGAAGTTGGTTTTTTATAAAAATTCTTCTCTCCTGAGCCTTTCCTTTTAGTTTTTCACAAATCTCACAAATCTCACATAAATCAGTTGATTTTGACATAATTTGAATCTCTGGTTTGGTTAATTTTCATATTTTTTTAAAAAAAAGTTTTTAAGCATTTAAATTTTCTCTCTGACTCTCTTTCTTTTTAGGTTTTCACCCCAAACGTATTTTTGAGTGTAGCTTGTTGGAAGTGTCTTCCTGGATATTTGAGACCAACTTTGTTTGAGTAAGACGTTAATAGTCCAATGACAATTGAAATGAAAAAAATTTATGCGGTACTTTTTTTGTTTTAAAAAGAACTATGAAATTATTTATTCTAATTTCCTTTCCAATTCAATTTCTATTCACCCAACAAAAGCTCAGCAATAACAACAATAACAGTTTCATTAGTTGCAAATCCACCCCAAATTTGTATGTGTCTTGAGTGCTGCTAGTAAACTCAGAATTTGCCTGAGGCCCTCTTTCTTTTGTGGGCTCCAAGGAAGCTCAGCAAGCTTTTCCAAAATTTGGATTTCCGATGAACCATTAATTTCATAAATGGCTTGACCATGCATATGGTTCACCATGTTCCTGCTGTTGCTGATCCCCTTCAAGCAACTGTGTAGTTGTTTTGTCCTGGAGTGTTTGAGGCCAGCAAGCTTTCCAGTAAACTCTCGTTGGTGGTCTTCGAAGGAAAAAGAAGGACCTTATTTGACAAATTTTGCATAAACTGGTTACATGTTTGACTTGAAACCGAAAATTTCTTGGTTATAAAACTTTCAATGGTATCATTTGGACTAAGGTTTTTTTTTTCTTTTTTCTTTTTCTTAAAAACCATCACATATAACATCAATTCAATCAAACACAGCTCCACTTGCAAATTTCTTTAGGCATTTGAGCATGAGGTTGCTGTTTGTATTCGAAGATGGAGTTATCTTCTGGTGAAATTTTGCATTTTTTAGAAAACTTTCGGTTAATTAATTGAATGAAATCGTAGGAGAAGATCTTATTGTAATAAACATTTTTAAAAGAAAAGAAAGAATAAGAATCAGAATAAAAATAACAAATAATTTAATCTTTTACTTTTGCTCAATTTTTCATCAAAAAAAATCTTTTTTTTTTTTCTGGTGACCAAAAAATAAATTTTGGTAAGCAAAACGCTTTTTTTCCCTTTCCTTCCTTTCTCCCTTCTCAATCATTTGAATATCTCCAATTGTCAAACCCATTCAATAACCCATTATTTCAATTTCATTTTATTTATTCGAACTAAAAGACTTTTTAAATTTTAAATATTAAATATTGCAAAACTAAAAAAAAATAAAAAACAAAAAAAAAAAAAAAGAGAAAAAAAATGGAGGAAGAGCCACAGGAAACTTCAACAGCGGATGTTTCCTCAAAGTTCGTCGCTAGATTTCAAACAACAAAGCATTCATGGAAAGGAAAGTATAAGAGAATCTTTTCAATTGGTTATGAATGGTATGAATTTATTATATATTATTTTTTTTCAAAAAATTCTCTTTTTTGATCTTGAAATTTTTATTTTTTTATTTTTTTATATATTATTTTTCTAATTGTTTGTTTATAAACTTGGCGAATTTTTAATTATTGGTTTCTTGAATGAAAAAAAGAGATCAATTCATTGCATTATTTTTTTTGAAATCAAACATAAATGAAATCAGAAAAATTCAAAAAATATGTGTTATACTTGAATATTATTTTTCCTAAAAATAAAAAATTATTGAAAATAGTGTTGCAACAGTGAATCCAGGTACTTGGGAAATTACAAATAAATGGGAATATAAAGATGAGTTTGTGGACATTCTCCCTTCAATGAAACATCATGATGAATTTACAATTGTTTTGAGGAAAAAGAAGAATTCAAAATCAACTAATTCATTGACTTTTTCATCTCCTTTTCGAAGTGAGTTGTTAACACATGCACAAAAGTTTAGGGATATTTTTAGTACAGAACCAGGAAAAGGAGTTGCTGAATTATTTACAGCAAAAAAAATTAGATGGACAGGAGGAGTTGTTGAAGTTATTCTTTCTCCTGGAGCAGCTTCTCTTGATCAACATAACTATTTCACAAAAAAAATTCTCGGTTCTTATGATTACAAAGATATAACTTCAATTGATATTCTTTCTGATGTTCCAGGAGGATTTGCAATTAATTGTTTGTTTTTTTTTTTGATATTTTATTCTTATTTTGATTTTTATTGATCTGTTATCGAACCAATAAATAAATAAATAAATAAAAATAGATGGCAGAAATGGAAGATTACATTTATTTAGTTGTGATAATCGAGATAATTTATTAAGAAAAATTACTGCTAATGCTAAAGCATATATTGGAATTGATGTTTCTTGTGGAAAAAAATCTTTAAGAAGAGAAGAAGCTGAAACATTAAGATATGGAATATTTAGTGACGATGATTCAATTACTTCTTTAGCTGAATTTAGGTAATTCACTTTACTTCAACCATTTTCATTATTTTTTTTATATTTCTTTTCTAATTGACTTTTAACAAAATTAAGAATTTTGAAATTAACTCCTCGATCTGATGAACCTATCTCCAGAACTCTTTGTCTTACAGAAAATTGTATCTTAGAAAGAGATCCTGCAACATATGGTGATCATTTATTGATTTTATTATTTCTCTTATTATTTTTTTTTAATTTTGTAAATTTAAAATTAAATTTAAAATTAAGGAATTGTTACTCTAAGACCTCTTGCCGATGTATTTGCATTGATTAGATTTAATAACGATGTTCAAAAGTTTGCTATTGAATACAAAGTATTTTCTTTCTTTAATTTTTTTCCTCCTTCTTTTGCTTTTGAAAAAAAATAAATAAAAATGCATATAATTTTTTTCCAATTTTTCATCTTAATGATTTTTTTTTTTTTTCCTTCTAGTCTGGAGCAATTAGAAGATATACATCAACTGATAGAGATTCAATTTTAGCATCCTTAATAGATGGAGTTAGAGGAAGTGGAAATCGTGATGTTTGTATTAAAATGTCTGAAACAATTCGTTTTCATCGAGTAGGACCTTGGGATGTTCCTGTTGAAGAAGAAATTCAAATCCTTTACCTTCGTTCAATTGGAACTTTTAATGAAGCTCTTGGATTAACTTTTGATCAAATGGTTTCAAGATTTAATGTTAATGTTGATTATAGTGGTTTAAAACTTACAACTCTCATTGATAGTAAAGAATTAGAATATGTTAGTGCTGCAATTAATGGTTTTTTTCTTTTCAAATTTTGAAAGAGTAAATGAAAAAAATAATTGTCAACAATAGCAATTATGAATATTGGACAACCAACTTTTGATACAAACGTTAGTGCTGCAGCAGAACAACTTGAATGTTTAAGAAGAATTGTTGCCTCAAAGGTTATTATTTTCCCTATCGTTTTTATTTTATTTTTTTTTTTTTTCAATCTTTTAAAAAAAAATTAGACTGGATTTGAACTCTTTACAAAACTTGATGGTTTTCGTGTTGGTTTAGGAAAAAGAGTTGTCCAAGCTTTAAAATCTGGTTTTTTTTTTCTTTTCTTTTTTTTTTGAATTTTCCAATCTAACTTTTAAATCAAGGTGATAATGGGCTTGCTTATGCTGCAATTGATCTTTTGGGTGCTCTAATGCAACCAATGCACGATTATTATGACCTTGTTCAAGAACAATTAAATAAAAAATCATTAATGAGCTCAAGAGCATTTATCACCCAGTAATTTTTTTTTTTTTTCCTCCATTTTCTTTTAAAATAATTAAAAAAACAAAGGCTTGCACAACTTCTTGGAAAACATGCACAATTTGGAACTGGTGCACTAGTTGTCTCATCTCTTTTAGATTTCTTTACTTATGCTCTTTGTGAACCATATAGTAAAACAACTGATGGCCCATTATTTGAAATTACATTGGTTCAATATTTTTTTTTTTTTTTTCCTAAAAAAAAAAAATTCTTCCTTCTCATTAATTATATAAATGTTTAATAAATAAAGGAATTGATTGCAGACTTGGGAAGAAAACTCTTTAAATTATTCCAACACCCATCCATGGCAATTGTTAAAGGAAGTGGTTTACTAATGAGAGCCATTATTGAAGAGGCACCAATTCCTATCCTTGAAAAAATGCAGGTAATTTTGATTTTATTTTTTTATTTTTCTTTTATTTTTATTTTTGTGAGGATTGAAAAGATTAAATTGGATTACCTTAATTTTAGGTTTTAGCATTATCTGAAGGTGCTTTATTAAAACATCTAAATACTGCAATCTTTACCTCAAGTACTGATATCCGTTTACTCACTCATAGAGAATTAAGTCGTCAATTGGTAATTTATTTACTTTTTCTTATTATTATTAAACATCCACTCTAATAAATAAATGAACCAATAAATCAATCAAGGTTTCATTATGGTGTGATGGAAATCCTACAGCCCATAAAGCTTTAAAGGCAGTTTTTCCTGCTGGATTACTCACTTACTTAGAATCAGATGAACTCCCCCCTTCATCAGTTTTTTTTTTTCTTTTTTTTTCAAAATAAATAAATAAATAAAAATAAAATAAAAATAAATTAAAGGATTCAATTGAACTTGATAATCGAACTGTTAAATCAGGAATCAAAGCTCAAAAGAAATCAAATCTTGAAATTCTTCAAGGACATTGGAGAGATCGAACCTTTTGGAAAAATAAAGATCAAGATAAACCACCTCCAAGACAACTTATTATTAGACAAAAAAATGTCAAAGAAAAACCAAAGAATAATTGGCCATTGTTCTATTATCAAATCATGTTAGATCATTCAAGAACTAATTTAATTTGGAATCATCGAACTCGAGAAGAATTAAGAGAGGCACTCGAAGCTGAACTTAGAGCATTTAATATAGATAAAGTATTTAATGATTTTTTGATTTTATTTATTTCTGAATCTTTTTCAAAAAAAAAAAAAAATGATTAATAGGAACTTGGGGGAACTCAAGCTCTTGAAGTTGCTTGGAATTACGTCGAATTTGAAGTTAAATATGAAAGTTTAAGTGAAGAATTGAAAATAGGAGATAATTATGTTAGATTATTATTAGAACAAGGTTTTTTTCCTACCTTTCTTTTGATTCTTCTAATGCTCTATTTAATTTTATTTCTTTTTTCTTTCAAAATAATAAATAAAAAAAAACAGGAATAGCCCAAAATATTTCCAACCCTGTTTCCTTTTTCTTTGACTTGTATCATAGATTCCTTCTTACTCAAAACCGACAAGTATTTTGCTTTTTTTTTTTTTCTAATTTTTGTGATATCATCTTAATCATTTTAATAGATGAAATTGATGTGTTTACATGCAATGGCAATTGTTTATAATCATTGTCATGAACAAATTGGACCTTTCCATGATACATTATATCTCGTTGCAATGCTCAATCATGCTCAAACAAAAGCTGAAAGAGATAGACTCTTAATTTTCTTAGATAAGGTATTTGAATCGATTTTATTTATTTGATTATTCGGTTTCCAAACTCCAGTAATCCATAACATTTCTTTTCTAACTTTATTTTTAGTTACTTCTTGTCAAAGAGAATGCTAAATTATTCATTGATGGAGGAGGAGTTAAAATACTTGTTGATTTACTAACTCTTGCCCATTTACATATTGATCGTGCTACAACTCCTCTTCAAGTGACTTTCTTTTTTCATTTTTTTTTCTTTTATTTCTTCTCTTTCTTTATTCTTTTTGAACCAAAAATTAACTTTTTCTTTTTTTTTTTTTTTTTCCTTATCTCAGTCTAATTTAATTGAAGCTGGAGATACCAAGAGAGATTCAGAAAAAGAATGGTATTTTTCAGATGGAGAAAAAACTAAGAAAGGGCCATATTCTGCTGAAGAAGTTAAAGAATTTTTTACTGCAGGAAAGGTAAAAAAAGAAAATAAAATTAAAAAGATCTTGCAATTTTTTTTTATAACTTTTATATTTATTTATTTATATTTAGATCAATGCTGATGTAAAATGTTGGGCTCAAGGAATGGATGGTAAATATGAAATTTTATTCATTTAATTTCAATAGTTCTAATGTTTTGAATTTTTTTTTTTAAAAAAAAATAGGTTGGCGTCCATTAAAAACTGTTTGTCAAATGAAATGGACAGTTTTAGATACTGGTGCACCTGTTATTAATGAATCAGATTTAGCAAATGTTGCATTATCAATGCTCATTAGATTATCAAATCTTTATCCTTCAAGAGATACTGATGGTGCTGTTGTCCGTCCTCTTCCAAGAGTGAAAAGGTAATTCTTTTATTTTAAAAATAAAAATAAAAACAAAATAAAAAAGAATGCTTACCGATCCCGCATCTCTTCCTCATCTTGTAAATATTTTCCTCACATTTGATCCAATTCTTGTTGAGAAGACATCCATCCTTTTAAATAGTATCATGCAAGATAATCCTGTTGTACCAAGAGTAAGATTTTTGTTATTTTATTTATTTTATTTATTTCTGATTCACATTTTTCTTTAATAACCTAATTTTCTTCCTCTTTTTTAGCTCTTTATGACAGGAGCTTTCTTGTTTTCAATGATGTATACAGGGTCCAATGTTTTACCATTATCTAGATTCCTTCATTCAACACATACAAAACAAGCATTTAGAAATGAAGATGACGAAAATCCACCTTCTCCAACAGACTCAAAAAGGTTCCTTCTTTTTTTTTGATAAAACAATTCAAAAACAAGAAAATAATAATAATAATAATCATCTAAAATAAATAGCATTTTGGGAAATCTTCTTCCAACAGCTATGGTTTGTTTCCTTGAAAATTATGGACCAGAAAAATTCTCAGAAACATTCCTCGGAAACTTTGATACTCCAGAAGCAATTTGGAACCATGAAATGAGAAGATTCTTAATTGAAAAAATTGCTCTTCACATTTCTGAATTTTCACCAAGATTATTTAGTAATACTCATGCATTGTATCAATATTGTCCAATTCCAAAAATTCAATTCCCTCAATTGGAACATGAATTATTCTGCAATATTTATTACCTCAGAAATCTTTGTGATACTGCTAGATTTCCTGATTGGCCAATTAAAAATCAAGTTTGATTTTTTTTTTTTTTTTTTTTTTGAAATGCAAGTGTATTTATATTTCAAATTAATATGAAATGAATTAATTAATTTAGATTGAATTACTTAAAGATGTTTTGGATGCTTGGAAAAGAGAAGTTGAAAAAAAACCACCCCCAATGTCTGTTGATCAGGCTTATGAAATTCTTGGACTTCAAAAAGGAAAAGGTCATGAAGAAAATGTCATTCGAAAATCTTATTTCAAACTTGCTGCAAAATACCATCCTGATAAAAACCCTGACGGAAGAGAAATTTTCGAAAAGTAAAATATCTTTATTAATTGAAGTTTTAAGAGTTTAATTGAATTTAAATAATTTAAATAAAAAAATAAAAATAGGGTTAATAAAGCTTATGAATTTTTAAGCTCTTCTGAAAAAATGAAAATGAATGGACCAGATCCAGAAAATATTGTATTAATTCTTCGAGCACAGGTTTTTTTCCTTTCTTTCTTTCTTTCTTTCGTTTTTCTATTCGAACTTAATTAATCATTTTTTTCTTCATTAGTCAATTTTGTTTTCTAGATATCCAGATCTATTAAGACCATACAAATATGCAGGATATCCTATGTTAGTAAAAACTATTGAAATGGAAACTGCAGATGATCGTCTTTTCTCAAAGTATTCTTTTTTATTTTTTTGAAATTTTTTATTTTTTTTTAAAAAAAAAAATTCTTAAAAGACCTATTCCACTTCTCCCTGCTGCATGTGAACTTGCTTTTCATACTGTTAATGTTTCTGCTTTAAATGCTGAAGAACTTAGAAGAGAAAATGGAATTGAATTAGTATCTAGGGCTTTCTCTAGATGTATGGATGTTATTAGCTCAAAAGCTACTCCCCAAGATACCTCTGTTCAAGTTTGTTTTTTTTTTTTCTTTTCTTTTCTTTTTTTTTATTTTTTTTCTTTTTTTTCTTTTTTTTCTTTTTCTTTTTCTTTGGATAATGTAAAAACCTCCCTTTTTTAAAAAAATTAAAGGTTTCTACTCATATTGTTCGATTGTTTACTGCTGCTGCTCAATTTGAGAAATGTAGAGATAAAATTGTTGAAAATCCTTCCATCATTAAGAATATTTGTCGATGCCTTCACATTAAAGGTGCTCCTCAAATGACAATTGGTGCAATTGAATGTATTAGTGCTTTTTCAGTCGATACTCGTCTTCAAGAAATGGTATCATATCTTTTTTTTTCTTTTTCTTCCATTTTCTTTGTTTTTAAAAAAATAATAAATTTTTTTCTAGCTTCTCACTCAAGGAGCTATTTGGCATCTTATCCTTTTGTTTTTCGCATATGATTACACTCTTCATGAAGGTGGTGTTGAATCAAATGTTGATTCTAATGAACAAGAAGTCTTCAATACTCATGCTAAAGTATTTTCCTTTTTTTTTTTCCATGGAAAAAAGAAGAAAAAAAAATGTTCATTAAACCTTTTTTTTTTTTTTTTCTCAAATAATCATAGCTTGCAGTTAGAGCACTTGCACGTCTTGGAGGATATTTACCAGGAGAATTAGCAACCCCAGAAAATCTTCAAGTAAAAGCGTCAACAGAAGCCCTCTTAACATATTATTTAGCAAAACAACTTGCTTTTGATAAGCCATTAGAGATGTTAAAATTATTTACTAGTAACTCTGAAAATCCTAACTTAATTTGGAATAATGGAACTCGAGCTGAATTGACAGATTTCCTTGAAAAACAACAAACTATAGCTTTAAGAGGAGCAGAACAAGATCCTACTTTTGGTGCATCATTTAAATTCAGTGATTTAGAGAAAGAGGTTTTTTTTTTTTGAAAAAAACTTTCTTTTCTTTTTTCAATATATTTACAAAAAAAAAAATTCTAGTTGGTCGTTGGACATATTTATATTCGAATTTTTAATCTTCAACCAACCTTTGTTCTAGAAGATAAAGATCAATTCTGTCTTGATTTAATTATGTTTTTGAGACAAGAAGGAGAAGTTTTATTCAAAAATCCTCCAAAAGGGGTTCTATAATTTAATTATCATTGATTCAAATTATTTTTTTTCTAAAACAAAAATAAAATAAATAGGAGGGATCAGATTTAGTTTTAAGAAGCAAATCTTTAAAGAATTGTCAAATGACATTACAAGCTCTTCATAATTTATTAATTCATAATGCTGGAACTGAAAGACATACAATTGCTAAATATAAGGTAATTTTTTTTTTCCAAAAAAAAGAAAAGGTCTTTGCTTTGAATTTTCTAATATTGAAATAAATTAGATGATTTTCTATTTCCTCAGAGTTGAAGATGATCAAGAAGTTCAAAAGAATGCCCTTCTTGTTATTCAAGCAGTCAGCGTTTCAAAGGTTTTTTTCTTTTTTTTTTTTTTTTTTCCTCCAAAATTTCATAAAATTTTGATTTTTTTTTTTTCTTCGAAGGATTGTGTTTCAAATATTTCTGAATCTCAAGTAATGGGCAATTTATTAATGCTTTGTCACTCTCTTCCACTCCATCATGAACATATTGTCAATACTCTCCTTGCTCTTACTTCAAATCAAAAAATTGTTGCAGAATGTATTCTAAAGGGAGGTGTTATTTATATTCTTGACTTATTTTGTAATTCAACTAATCCTACTGTCCGACTTGGTGCTGCTTCAATCTTTGCTAAAATGTGTGCTGATAAGGTTCATTTTTTTTTTTTTTTTTTTTTTTTTTTTTTTTTTTCCTTGTGATTCTAATTAGCTTCATGGACCAAGAGTTGCTATTATTTTATCGAAATTCCTTCCACCTATTTTCACTGATGCAATGAGAGAAAGTGCTGAAGCTAGTATTCATATGTTTGAAAACTCTCATGAAAATCCTGAACTTGTTTGGGATGATGATGCAAGAACTAAAGTTCAATCTGTGGTCACAAGAATGAAAACAGAATTTTATGAAGTTTTTATTTTTATTTATTTATTTATTTCAAAGAAAAAACAAAATTGAATGATTTCAAAATTTTAGGAACAATCACGTAATCCAAATGCTAAATGGGATATTCCACACGACTTTGAAGTTGTCTATACAAGTATTCAAGGAGAAATTGTTGTTGGAGGAGTATTCGTTAGACTTTTTATTAAGCAACCAAATTGGAGTCTCCGTAATCCAAAACAATTTTTGGTTTCATTATTTGAAAAGTAAAATTTCTTTTTTTTTTCTTTTCTTTTTTTTCTTTTTTTTTTCGAAATTTTATGAATTTTTTGAAAATTTTCCTTTCCTATCTTAATAGATATCAAGTACTTGCAACTGGTAATCCAGGAGAAAATCCTATTTCAGTTGTTGGAGATGCTCTTGTTCTTCTTTTCACTGTCCAAACACAACTTCCTGCTTATGCTGCCTCAATTGGACTTGTACAAAAATTATTTGGATTAATGAATACCAAGAATGAATATGTGTTAAAAACTGCTTGTCAAATCAGTTCATTTTCTTTTTCTTTTTCTTTTTCTTTTTTTCCAATTCCTTAACTTTTTTTTTTTTTTCCAATAAAGTTCATGCCTTATCTGCTGATCAAACTGCTGTTGAAGCAATGGGTACAACAAAATGTGTTGAACCTATGATAAATGCAATGAAACATTATCCTCGTTCTTTAGAAGTTATGGGTGAAGCATTAAAGAGAATTTATGAAAAAAATCGTTCAGAAAGAGGTTTTTTTTTTTTTTTTTTTTTCATAAAAATAAAAATGAGGAAATAATTAAAAAAAAAAACTATTAATAAATTTAGGAACTTTGGTTAAACAAGCCTTAGATGCTCAATTAGTTAAATTTTTATTAGATCTTTTAGACCAACCTTTACATGAAGTTGAACATGTATCTTCTGTTAAAGCTCAAATTGTTGGAGCATTAAAAGGTTTTCTTCCTTTCTTTCTTTTCTTTTGTTTTTTTTTAAAAAACTTAAATCAATAATCAATAATCAATAAATAGCAATGGCAGCTGATGTCGCACTTGGACCACAAGTTGGTCAAATCCTTGATGAATCAACTGTTTGGAACACTTACAGAGATCAAAAACATGATTTATTCATTACAAACCAAAGCGTTCGTGGATACTTGACTGGGCCTGTAACAGCAACAAAGGGTTACTTAACAGGTTTAAATCAATATTTTTTTTTCTTTTTTTGAAAAAACAAAATAAATAAAATAAAATAAAAATAATTTTAGGACCTTCAATGAGTGGCAATACATTTTCAACAGCTCCACCCGAAGATTTCTAAAAACATTTTGTTGAAATAAAAATTGAAAAGAAAAAAAAAACTTTTGTTGGTTTCAAAAAAAGAAAAAAAAATGGTGAAAAAAAAAAAAAAAAAAAAAAAAAAAATTTTTTTTGTTTAAAAAAAAAAAAAAAAAAAGGTGAAAAAAAAAAAAAAAAAAAAAAAAGCATGGATTTGATTCTTTGTTCGAATTGCACTTTGCACTTCATTCATTACATTCTGAATATATCTTTCTTTTGATATCATTAATAACAACCTTTTTAACGTATTGTAAAATAAATAAATAAAAGGAAATCGCAATGGATTCACTTTCCAAACTCAAGAAGAAATTAAGAGATAGCGAAAGACTTTTATCAAAGGTTCGAATTGCTTTTTTTCAATATTCAATATTCAAAGTTGTTTTAATTTGTTTCTTGAATAGAAAACTATACCTTCAGATGTTAAAGTTGAAACTGAAAGGAGGATAAATGCTATCAAGTTTCAACTTGAAAATACTTCATCAATTGCTTTAGAAAAGAAATATTCAAAAGCTTTTCATAGGATAAAGTTTTTTGGTCAGTTTTATTTTATTTTTATTTTTTCTGATGAATTTGTTCTTTTTTATAACAAAATTATAATTCAGAGAGGAAGAAAGTAACCAAAAAGATTACAAAAGTCAAAACTCAATTAGAGAATGTAGAAGATGAGAATGAAAAAAAACAATTAAATGATGAATTAGAAAGTCTTCAAGATGATCTTCACTATATTATTGTTTGAATTCTTTTTTTTTTTTTGAACCTTTTCTTTCTTTCCATTTTTTTTTTCAAAAATAATCTTTATTCTTTTTCTATTCTAGTTTTTCCCTAGAGATGTTAAATATATTTCCCTTTTTCCTTCAGAAGAACTTACAAATCAAAATACTATTAACCAAAGATCAAAAATTAGAGATTTAATAAAACAAAAATATCAAGAAGGAAAATTAAGAAATCAACCAAATCCAATTGTTAGATGGAGAGATTTGTCTTCAGAACCTTTCTATGAAAAGAAAGAGAAGAATGATAAAAAGAAGAAAAAGAAGAAGGATAATCAAGGAAAGGAAAAAGAATTGACAAATGAAGTTGATGGAGATGTAAAGATGAAAGACATTAAAAAATCAAAAGAAGTATCAAATGAAGAATTAATAGAAAAATCAAAAGGAAAACAATCAAAGAAAGAAACTGAAGAGAAAAAAGTCAAAGAGAAATCAACAAAAATTCAAGATGATAATCAAGAAAAAAGAAAAGATAAACAACCAAAACAACAACAAGAAGAAAAAAATCAAAAACATGAGAAAAAAGGGAAAACAAAAGATTTGATTCAAAAAGTAGAAGAAGAAGAGGAAGAAGTTGATGATTTTTTTGTTGACAAAGATGCTAAAGTTCAAAAATTTCAAAAACGTCAATTTTTTGCTGAACAAGAAGAAACTACCTCTCAAGTAATTATTTATTTATTTATTTATTTCTTTATTACTATTTCTTTATTCTCATGATTTTCTATTTTCTTTATTTTTGTTTTATTTTTCATTTTCTACAAATTCAAATCTTTTTCCAAATTGTAGGTTAGATACAAAAGAAAGAGAACAGGAGATCAAAATCAACAATATTCTAGAGATACAAAGAAATCACGGAGGTGAATATCCTCTAGAGATACAAAAAAAAGAATTGGTTTCAATAAAAAAAGAAATTGAAAATCGGTTATTTGTCACCTCTTCTTTTGTTGACCAAAAAATGGCGGGAAAAAAAAAAAAAGCAAAACAAGAAAGGTTCAATAATAGATCTTGTTTATTTCTTATTTCTTTCTTGTTTCTTTGATTTCTTTTCTTTTTCAAACATATAAAACCATTTCAGTTCTTTTCTTTTTTTTTTTCCCTTACTTTCAATAAAAATAACAATCAATAACATTTTTTAAAAAAGAGAAAAGAGAACGGTTTTGGTCAAAATGTCAAAAAAAGCGAAACTATCCCAAACTCGTTCAAATAAAGCTGGTCTTCTATTTCCTGTTGGAAGAGTTCATCGTTTTTTGAAACGTGGAAACTATGCTCAAAGAGTTGGAGCTGGTGCTCCTGTTTATTTAGCTGCAATATTAGAGTATTTAACAGCTGAGATCCTTGAGTTAGCTGGAAATGCTGCAAGAGATAACAAAAAAAAGAGAATTATCCCTAGACATTTACAATTAGCTATTAGAAATGATGAAGAGTTAAATCAATTATTATCTGGTGTCACACTTTCAGAAGGTGGTGTTCTTCCAAATATTCATCATACTTTATTGCCAAGTAAAAAGGATAAATCTAGTCACGATGATGCTAATTTATCTCTTGGTCAACCACAACAACGATCACAAGTTGCGAAAAAATCTTTAGTTGGAGGAAAGAAACCTGCTTCTATTACAAATAATAAATCTTCGTCTGTTGCTGCTTCTGCTTCATCTTCAACAACAACAAAGAAAGTGAAAGGAACTGCTCCTGAAAGAATGGAAGTATTAGGAACAAAGAATATTGGAGAAGGAAGATTATATGTTGTGAAAGGAGACCTTGCAACAATTCAAGCTGAAGCTATTGTTCATCCAACTGATGGTTCATTATCATTATCAGGACAAGTTGGTTCGTTTTTTTTTTTTTTTTTTTTTTTCTTTTTAGAAATAGCAAAAATAAAATAAAATAAAGTATAAAATTAAAAATTCTCAAATTAAAAATTAAAATATAAAATATTATAATAGGTTCTAGATTAAGAGAAGTAGCTGGTAAAAACTTTCAAGCAGAATTAAATCAATTATCACATAATCAACTTCGTGTTGGATCAGCAGTTTTATCATCTGGACATTCTCTTCCTTGTGATTTTGTTATTCATGTTAATAGTCCATCTTATTCTCAAAACAATTCAAGAGAATTATTAACAGAGACAATTGAAAATGCTTTAAAATTAGCAGAGGAGAAAAAAATTCGTTCAATTGCTCTTCCAAGTATTGGATCAGGAAATAATGGATTCCCAAAAGCTACTGCAGCAAACTTAATTATGACAGTCATTACAGCCCATTTAAGAAAACCTGAAAATGCTCTTTCTGAAATTACTTTTGTTTTATATGATGATGAAAGTGTAGCTGTTTATCAACATGAACTTGCAAGAATTCATTAGAAAAATGTTTTTGATATATCAAACAAGAAAATTAAGTCAATAAAAGTGGAAAAATGAAAAGATTGATTCTCAAGTTTTATTTGAATTTTGGATTTTATATTTGAACTTAATTGCAAACAGTTTTAACTTCTAAAATGATTCCAAAGGACTCAAAAATCAAAAAGATTGATTGATTCTCAAGGAAATCTTTTCATTTATCTTTTGATTTCTCAACAACCCAAACCTTTCCAATTTTATTTTATTTATCTTTCTTGATTCTTGACACTTTTTATTTCTTTAGTTTTTGAAACCCAAGACTTCGAACTCCTATGATTCTTTGAGTTTTTTGTATTCACGAACCGAACTTTATCAACAAAAAAAATTACCCGAAAGAAAAAAAAAAAAAAGAAAAAAAAACAAACCACCTTCGTTTCCAAGAAATATCAAAACTCCGAAAAATCAACAACAAAACAAAATACTAATAATTTTATAATCAACTTATTCCCTTTTCGAATTCTGTTCATTTACTTTTTTCAGTTTCCTTATTCTGATTTTTTTCTTTTTTTTTTTTTCAAAAGAACAACTTTCTCTTTTTCTTCAATTAACATTTTATAATTTGAAACATTGAAAACACTTTAGAAGAAGAACCTATTCAATATTTGTATTTTCTTATTCTTATTCTTATTATTTGAAAGACTTAATTAATTCATTGATTCCTCTTTTTGTTTTTTTGTTTTTTGTTTTTTTCTAAAGAGAAAAAGCGGGGGAAGTAACAGAAGAAGAATAGAAGAAAACGTCGATAATAAAGAAAATTCAATTATTTATTATTAAACTAATACAAATTGAAGTTTAACTTGAACCAAAACGGAATCAACATTGTATTATCTCTTTTATATCTCTTTTTATATCTTTAAATTTATTTTTAATCAAAAAAAAAATATAAAAAAAAATCAAATAAAGGATTTGTAATTTTTTTATTATTATTTGAATCTACGAGTTCGTGCGACGATCACCCCCACTTTGAACAATAACAAACTGAAGTGTGAAAGAAGTATAATTATAAAACAATGTCAATTAAACCTTCTCAAGTTTATTTTGAAGAGAAGCCTGTTAATGAAGCTAAAGTAAAGGGAGTTAATGAGTCTCTGTTACAAGAAAGCGAAAAGGATATTATTTTCTTTAATGAAAATTTTATTGGAAAAGGTACATAATTTTTGTTTTTATGGAATTATTATTATTTTCAAATATTTCTAATTTATATTATATTATATTATTTTATTTTATTTTATTTTATATTTATTTATTTTGTATTTATTTATTTATTTTATTTTATTTCTTTTCCTTATACTTATAATTTCTTGTTTTAGAACATATGAATTTTCTTGCAACTGATTCACCTATTGGACCAATTTCTATTTCTCTAATTCTTGCAGATGGACAATATAAAGCAATTTTCAGAACAGAAAGTGTAAAATCTTTTTTCTTTAAATTTTATTTTGGAAGGGGAAACAATGAAAACAATAAGAAAGAGAAAAGAAAGAAAGAAAGAAAAAAAAAGAAAATTTATACTTTTATTTTATTAATTAATTAAAATAGGGAAACCAACGGTTATCATGTCCAATTCGACAGGTTCGAAAAGATTGGTGGAGGAGACTCTTTGGAGTTGGCCCTTCTCTTAACTCTATTTTAACAACACTTTCTGCTGATATTCCAGTTTCTCACCTAAAATTATGTAAAAATCCAAGTCTTCCAAATGAATTACTTACAATGGAAGATAGACAAGTTATTTTTTTTTTCTTTTTCATCTTCTTTGATCTTAACTTATGTATTTATTAAGATATTTTCTTCTTTTTAGGTTATTCGTAGTTATAAATTTGGTATATTATACGCAAAAGAAGGACAAAGTACGGAATTTGAAATGTTTAATAATAAACATGGTATTTTTTCTTTTTTTTCCCTCCTTTTCTTCAAATGGAAAAAAAGATCAATTTTAAATTAAAAAAAAATGAAAAATTAAATTAAAAAATTAAAAAAAAAATTAAAAATTAAAAAGAGGATACATCCAAGGCATATAAAGAATTTTTGAATTTTATTGGAGAAAGAATTGAACTTAAAAATTGGAAAGGTTATCGTGCT
>Ga0209960_1001243_pt1 | contig 36515 bp, 31 predicted proteins | sample ThiBiot_500_plan_2_FD_183947 | JGI IMG/M metagenome (GOLD analysis project Ga0209960, IMG submission 183947) | Wastewater bioreactor microbial communities from Cape Town, South Africa - Thiocy_expt_500_plan (SPAdes) | ecosystem: Engineered > Bioreactor > Thiocyanate-remediating >... | reverse complement strand
TGTGGGTGCGTACACCAGCGCGACGCTGCTGGGCGTGCTGCCCTGGCCCCTGGTGATTCTGAGCGGCGCGCTGATCGCCACCATCGTGGCCGTGGTGATGGGCGCGGCGGTGCTGCACCTGCGCGGCACCTACTTTGCGGTGCTCACGTTCGGCATGACCGAGCTGATTCGCCACGCCGTGACCTTTGTCGAAAAGCAGGTGTCCGGCACCGTGGGCCGCGTGCTCACGGTGGTGCCCAGCAACGAGACGGTGTACCTCACGGTGCTGGTGATTACGGCGGGCGCCATTGCTACGGCGATTGCCATCCAGCGCAGCCGGTTTGGCCTGGCGCTCTCGGGCATCGGTGCCGACGAGCAGCGCGCGCAAACGCTGGGTGTGGACACGCGCCTGGCCAAGATCGCGGGCTTTGGCATCACTGCCGCCTTTGCAGGCGCCGTGGGCGCGGCCATGGCCGTGCGCTGGACCTACATCGAGCCCGCAGCCGTATTCAGCCCCTTCATCGGCTTCCAGACCGTGCTGATCGCGCTGATCGGCGGCGCCACCAGCCTGGGCGGCCCCATCCTGGCGGCCATCGTGTTCAGCCTGCTGGCCGAAACGCTGCGCCTGCAGCTGCCCTATGGCTACATGATGGTGCTGGGCCTGCTGCTGATCTTGTGCGTGATGTACCTGCCCAATGGCCTAGCCACGCTGTGGCAACGGCGCAAACCTGCTGCGGAGACACACCATGGCTGAAGCCCTGTTGACCATCGACGCCGTGACCGTGCGCTTTGGCGGCCTCACCGCCGTGGACGGCGTGAGCGCCACGCTGCACACGGGTGAACTCATCGGCATCATCGGCCCCAACGGCGCGGGCAAGACCACGTTTTTCAACGCCATCTCGGGCGTGCAGCCGCCCACGGCGGGCACGCTGGTGAGCGGCACCGACAACCTCACCGGCAAGGGCCCGCACCACTATGCGGCCCACGGCATTGCGCGCACCTTCCAGACGCCGCGCGTGTTCCCCGACATGACGGTGCGCGACAACGTGCGTTTTGGCATGCAGTTCGCAGGCCGCCACCGCCAAGGGCCGGAGGGCCTGCGTAGCGAAGGCGAAATCCTGGCCATGCTGGGCCTGGCCCACTTGGCCGACCGCCCCGCTGCCGACGTAACACCGTCGCAACAGCGCCTGCTGGAGATCGGCATGGCCCTGGGCACCCGCCCGCGCCTGCTGCTGCTCGACGAGGTGGCTGCAGGCCTGACAGAGGCCGAGGTGGACGCCATGGCCCAGCGCATCCGCCGCCTGCGCGATGACTGGGGACTGACCGTGGTGTGGATCGAGCATGCAGTGACCACGCTGCTCAAGTACGTGGAGCGCGTGCTGGTGCTGCACCAGGGCCGCAAGATTGCCGACGGCACGCCCGCCGAGGTGGTGCGCGACCCGCAGGTGATCGAAGCCTATCTGGGTGACGAAATGGCCCGCAGCAAAGAACAAGGAGCCACGGCATGAGCGGCGCATACCTCAGCGTGCAGAACCTCACCACCGGCTACCACGGCTTTCAGGTGCTGCAAGACCTGTCGCTGCAGGCCGCACCCGGCGTCACTGTGATCGTCGGCCCCAATGGCGCGGGCAAGACCACGCTGCTCAAGGCCCTGGCCGGGCTGCTGCCGCGCACGGGCACCGTGGCGCTGGACGGCTGCGACCTGCCCGCGATGAACGCCACCGCCTGCGTGCAGCGCGGCCTGGCCCTGGTGGCCGAGGGCCGCCAGCTGTTCCCGCAGATGACGGTGACCGAGAACCTGGAGCTGGGCGGCTGGCTGGTGCCAACACGGGTGCGGGCCGAGCGGTTGCACCAGGCGTTCGAAGACTTCCCGCGCCTCAAGGAGCGCGCCACGCAGCTCGCGGGCACCATGAGCGGCGGCGAGCAGCAGATGGTGGCCGTGGCCCGCGCCATGATGAGCGGCCCGCGCCTCTTGATGCTGGACGAGCCCTCGCTGGGCCTGGCCCCGCGCATGGTCGATGAGCTACTGGCCATCGTGCAGCGCATTGCCGCGCAGGGCGTGACGGTGCTCATGGTCGAGCAGAACGTGCGCAAGGCGCTGCAGATCGCGCAGCGCGGCTATGTGCTGGAGCGCGGGCGCATCGTGGCGTCTGGCGCGGCCGCTGACCTGCTGCAGTCCGATGTAGTGCGACAGGCCTATCTCGGCGTCGCCTAAATACCTCTTCCGACCCTTTTTCATTTGTTCTTTTTCAGGAGCTTTCATCCATGACTGCCATTTCCATGCTGATCAACGGCGAGCGCGTGCAAGCCACCGGCGGCGCCACGTTTGAGCGTCGCAACCCGCTCGATGGATCGGTCGCCACCACGGCTCCCGCCGCCAGCGTGGCCGATGCCAAGGCCGCTGCCGACGCAGCCGCCAAGGCCTTCCCAGCCTGGTCGGCCCTGGGCCCCAACGCCCGCCGCGCTTTGCTACTCAAGGCCGCACACGCGCTGGAGGCCCGCACGGCCGACTTTGCGGTGGCCATGGCGGCGGAGACCGGTGCCTCCGGCATGTGGGCGGGCTTCAACGTGCATCTGGCCGCCGGCCTGCTGCAGGAAGCCGCCGCGCTGACCACGCAGATTGCAGGCGAGGTGATCCCGTCCGACGTGCCAGGCAGCCTGGCCATGGGCGTGCGCCAGGCTGCAGGCGTGGTGCTGGGCATTGCGCCGTGGAATGCACCCGTCATCCTGGGTGTGCGCGCCATCGCCACGCCGCTGGCCTGCGGCAACACGGTGATCCTGAAAGGCTCGGAGCTGTGCCCCGCCACGCACGGCCTCATCATCGAGGCGCTGCAAGAGGCTGGATTGCCCGCTGGGGTGGTGAACTTTGTGACCAACGCACCGGCCGACGCAGGCGCGGTGGTCGAAGCCATCGTGGCCCACCCGGCCGTGCGCCGCATCAACTTCACCGGCTCCACCAAGGTGGGCCGCATCATTGCGCAGACCTGCGCCAAGTACCTCAAACCCGTGGTGCTGGAGCTGGGCGGCAAGGCCCCGCTGCTGGTGCTGGATGACGCGGACATCGACGCCGCTGTCGCAGGCACCGTGTTTGGCGCGTTCGCCAACTCGGGCCAGATCTGCATGTCCACCGAACGCATCATTGTGGACAACGCCGTGGCCGATGAATTCGTGGCCAAGCTGGGCGCGCGCGCCAAGGCCCTGCCGCTGGGCGACCCACGCAAGGGCCCAGTGGTGCTCGGCTCGGTGGTGGACATGACCACGGTGCAGCGCTGCAACGCCCTGATCGACGACGCACTGGCCAAGGGCGCCAAGCTGGTCTGCGGCGGCAAGAGCGACAGCACGCTGATGCAGGCCACGGTGCTCGACCACGTGACGTCCGCGATGGACATCTACCGCGAAGAGTCCTTCGGCCCCGTCAAACCCGTGGTGCGCGTGAATGGTGTCGAGGAAGCCATTGCCTGCGCCAACGACAACGAGTTCGGCCTGTCGTCCGCCGTGTTCAGCCGCGACGTGGCCAAGGCCTGGAACGTGGCCGCGCGCATCGAGTCGGGCATTTGCCATGTGAACGGCCCCACGGTGCATGACGAAGGCCAGATGCCTTTTGGCGGCGTGAAAAGTTCGGGCTATGGCCGCTTTGGCGGCATGGCCGGGGTGCGTGAGTTCACCGAACTGCGCTGGATCACAGTGCAGACCACTCCCCGCCACTACCCCTTCTGAAGTTCAAAAAAGATAGCTACTAGTGCATGATTTACCTGCGCTAGCTGCCGTTTTATTCAGAATCACACCGTGATGGCATCCAGCGGCCAGCGCGGCTTCACGTCAAAAGCGTAGTCGGTGTTGGCCTGCTGCTGCCCGGCCTGCAGGCGCATCGCTGCGGCCATAGCAATCATGGCGCCGTTGTCGGTGCACAGGTGCAGCTCGGGGTAGTGCACGCGCACCTTGGCTGCGGCGCAGGCGGCGTTGAGCTGGGCGCGCAGGTGCCGGTTGGCGCCCACGCCACCGGCGACCACCACACGCTTCAGACCGGTCTGCTTGAGGGCGGCCAGGGTCTTCTTCACCAGCACTTCGACAATCGCGGCCTCGGTGCTGGCGGCCAGGTCGGCCTTGCGTGCCTCGAGTTCATCGCCCAGCTTCTTGGCCTGTGTGAGCACGGCCGTCTTGAGCCCGGCAAACGAAAAATCCAGATCACCGCTGTGCAACAAAGGCCGTGGCAGCTTGAAGGCCGTGGCACTGCCTTGCTCCGCCAGCCGGGACAGCGCCGGACCACCCGGATAGCCCAACCCCATGAGCTTGGCGGACTTGTCGAACGCCTCGCCCGCTGCATCGTCAATGGTCTCGCCCAGGATCTCGTAGCGTCCCACGCCGTCCACGCGCATCAACTGGGTATGGCCGCCCGAAACGAGCAGGGCCACGAAGGGGAACTCGGGCGGGTCAGCGCTGAGGAAGGGCGACAGCAAATGCCCCTCCAGGTGGTGCACGCCCAGCACCGGCTTGTTGAGCGCCGCACCCAGGGCGCACGCCACGCCCGCGCCCACCAGCAGCGCCCCCGCCAGGCCCGGGCCGCGCGTGTAGGCCACCACGTCCAAATCGGCCAGCGTCTGGCCGGACTCGGCCAGCACCTCTTTGGCCAGCGGCAGCACACGGCGGATATGGTCGCGACTGGCCAGCTCTGGCACCACGCCGCCATAGGCCTGGTGCATCTCGATCTGGCTGTGCAGCGCGTGCGACAGCAGCGTAGGCACGGCATCGCCCGTAGAACGGACCAATGCCACGCCGGTTTCGTCGCACGAAGATTCAATACCCAGGATCAGCAAACTCATGCCCCGAGTGTAAAACCCGGGGCTGATCCGTCCTTGCAGGGCTGTTTACCAGCGGTCCGACCGCATGCGCAGTTCCCAGTTGCCGCTGCGCAGCTCGTACACCCCCACGGCGCCGTAGCGTTGCTCGCCCTTGTCGTCCCAGGTCATGGTGCCGATCACCGGGGCGTAGCCGTTGATGCTGTGCAGGGCCTTAGTGATGTCCTTGGGGTCGGCGGACTTGGCTTTCTGGATGGCGGCCGAGAGCACGTAGGTGCTGTCATAGCTGTAGTGGCCGCCGTAGGCTGGGGGCTTCTTGAAAGCGGCGATGTACTTTTCGAGGAAGGGCTTGCCGGTGGTGAACTCCTTGGCTTCCAGCACGGGCGATGTGGCGTAGAGCCCCTGCACGATGCCCGCGCCCTTGGTCATGTCGGTGGTCTTGATGGTGTCGCCGCCCAGCAGGCTGACCTTGGTGTGGTCTACCTTCTTGAGCGATTCGAGCAGCGCCAGGGCCTGGAAGTCGTTGAGGGTCGAGACGATCACCTCCACATTGGCCGCCTTGAGTTCACCAGCCAGTTCGTCAAAGGCCACGGTCTTGTCGTCGAACGACTTGCGCACCACCACTTCTTTTTTCTCGGCCTTGAGCTGCGCTGCAGCACCGTCAGCCAGGCCCTTGCCGTAGGGCGTGCCGTCGTCCAGCGCGGCGTAGCGGTTGGCGCCCAGTTGCGTGGCGGCAAACGAGCCGATGGCGCGCGCCTGCAAGGTGTCGTTGGCCACCATGCGGAACGTGGTGGGGAACCCAAGCTGCGTGAACTTGGGGTTGGTGGAGATGGCGATCTGTGGAATGTCTTTGGCGGCGTAGATGGGGGCCGTCTCGATGCTCACGCCCGAGTTGAGGTGGCCCACCACCGCGACCACGCCCGCATCCACCAGCTGCTGCGCCACAGCCTTGCCGGTGGTGGCGTCGGCCTTGTCGTCCACGGACACTACCTCCAGCGTCACGCGTTTGCCGTCCACGGTGTAGCCGGACTTGTTGAGTTCATCCACCGCCAGCTTCACGCCGTTGAGCAGATCCTGCCCCAGGGCGCCCAGCGGGCCAGAAAGGGGCTGCGCTACACCAATTTTGATGGTGTCCGGCACCTTGCCGCATCCGGTCAGGAGTGCGGCAGTCGCCACTGCGGTCAAGGCCATGCTGGCTGAGAAGCGGCGCCGGTTGATGTGGTTGTTCATGCAAAAAACTCCATTTCAGTGTGACTGTGTGTGCAGATGTATATGCGACGCCCTGCTGGGCGGGCTACCGGGTATGCCCTCCCACGGTGTCAGTATTAGCAACTTTCAGGCCCTGCAACGGGGGCCAGTACCGCGAGGCGCAGCGGGCCTGTGGCCGGGATAACCCGGAGCGCAGGGAGGCTGCAAGGGCCTGCGGAGGGTGTGCACCACCCCGGCGCACCAATTTGTGGCGTAAAAATTGCTTATCCTCGCCGGTATGAATGAGGCTTTGCGCATCGTGGTGGTGGCCCCGGATCTGGCAGTCGCCGACCCTGACGACGAACACGCCGTGGAACAGGCGGAGCGGTCGCGGGCGCTGCGCATCGGGCTGCTGGAGAACAACTTCAACCTGGTGGCCACGCTGCCCGCCGATGTGTTCCTGAGCGAGCGCATCGCCCAGCTACAGCCCGACCTGATCATCGTGGACGCCGAGAGCGAAGCCCGCGACGCGCTGGAGCATGTGGTGATGGCCACGCGCGACGAGCGCCGCCCCATCGTGATGTTCACCAACGATGAGGACACCTCGCACGTCAAGGATGCCGTGGCGGCCGGTGTGTCTGCCTACATCGTGGCGGGGCTGGCACCCCAGCGCATCCGCCCCATCCTCGATGTGGCCATGGCGCGCTTCCAGCACGAACAGGCGTTGCGCGCCGAGCTGGCCGACGCCAAGACCGAGCTGCGCGACCGCAAGACCATCGACCGCGCCAAGGGCCTGCTGATGCAGCGCCAAGGCCTGACCGAACAGGCCGCCTACGAAAAGCTGCGCAAGACGGCCATGGACAAGGGCCTGAAGCTGGTGGACGTGGCGCAGCGCATGCTGGATGTGATGGATCTGCTGGGGTAAAACCAGAGAACAACCCCCTGAGCGGCTGCGCCGCTTCCCCCTTCTCTCGAATGACTGCGTCATTCGGGAAGGGGGACGATGCCCTCGCACCCAAGCGAAGCGCCGCATACGCGGCTCGGCGCCCCTTGCTTGGCATCCCTCGCCCGGGCCGCGCCCAATTCCAAGGTCCCTCCCAAATGGTGCGCCGCACAAAGGCAGTGCGACCACCCTCATCGCAACACAAACGCTCCTACCGCAGGCCCCGCAGGCATGTAGCGCTTATTGATCAAGCGCAGACAGCTATTAATTCCATAGCATCCAGCGCTCCAACATGGCGCAGCAGGCGCTGGCACGCGCTTTGCATTGCACAGTGCAAGACCAATGCAGGTCTGACCACTGACAGCACTGACCCAACGGCGGGCCGGTGCTGGCAAGGAGCCCCGGACCCGTTCCAGGCTCCACCACGGACAAAGGCGTCCCCACCCGCTCCCGGCGTTGCTTTGATGCAGCCAGCCAGGCGCGGTGTGAGGACGCCTTTTTTGTTTTTCACGCCACCAGGGATGCCCCATGACCGATCTGTTGAAAACCAGCCTCAACCGCCGCACCGTGCTGCAGGCCGCCACCGTGGGCGCTGTGGGTGTGAGCCCCGCGCTGCGCGCACTCGTCCACGCAGCGGGCTCCGACGCCCCCGAGAAGAAGGAAGTCAAGATCGGCTTCATCCCGCTGACCGACTGCGCCAGCGTGGTCATGGCCTCGGTGCTGGGCTTTGACAAGAAATACGGCGTCACCATCGTCCCCAACAAGGAAGCCAGCTGGGCCGGCGTTCGCGACAAGCTGGTCAACGGCGAACTGGACTTTGCCCATGTGCTCTACGGCCTGGTCTATGGGGTGCACCTGGGCACCGCCGGTCCCAAGAAGGACATGGCCGTGCTGATGAACCTGAACAACAACGGCCAGGCCATCACCCTCTCCAAAGCCCTGGCCGACAAGGGTGCGGTGGACGGCCCGTCCCTGGCCAAGCTCATGGCCAGCGAGAAGCGCGAATACACGTTTGCGGGCACCTTCCCCACCGGCACCCACGCGATGTGGATGCACTACTGGCTGGCGGCTGCGGGCATCAACCCGCTGTCGGGCGCCAAGCTCATCACCGTGCCGCCGCCGCAGATGGTGGCCAACATGCGCGTGGGCAACATGGACGGCTTTTGCGTGGGCGAGCCCTGGAACCACCGCGCCATCATGGACGGCATCGGCATCACGGCCAACACCACGCAGGACATCTGGAAGGACCACCCCGAAAAGGTGCTGGGCACCACGGCCGAGTTCGTCAAAAAGTACCCCAACACCACGCGCGCCGTGATGATGGCCGTGCTCGAAGCCAGCCAGTGGATCGATGCCAGCCTGTCCAACAAGATGAAGATGGCCGAGACCGTGGCCGGCAAGGCGTATGTGAACACGGGCGTGGACGCCATCAACCAGCGCATCCTGGGCCGCTACCAGAACGGCCTGGGCAAGACCTGGGACGACCCCAACCACATGAAGTTCTTCAACGACGGCGCGGTGAACTTCCCCTACCTCTCGGACGGCATGTGGTTCCTGACCCAGCACAAGCGCTGGGGCCTGCTCAAGAGCCACCCCGACTATCTGGCCGTGGCCAAGGAGGTCAATCAGGTCGAGCTGTACAAGTCGGTGGCCAGCGCCATGAAGATCAGCGTGCCCAAGGATGTGCTGCGCACCAGCAAGTTCATCGACGGCGTGGTGTGGGATGGCAAGGACCCCGCCAAGTACGCCGACGGCTTCAAGATCAAGGCCTGACGGCAACCCTGCCCCAGCGCCCGCCCGACCACCCCGCCAGCCAGCCCTGCACAGGAGAACACCATGGTCAGTGCCGTCTTTCACTCCCCGTTGGATGCAGCCCCCGTGGCCGCACAGAATGCTATGAATACTGTAGCTGCAAGCACAACATCCACTAGCGCAAGAAGCCAAAAAGCCGTTACATCTGCCCCCAAGGCACCTGCAGCGCCCGCCACGGCGGCCACTGGCCGCGACTGGTCCGCCCTCTCGCGCAGCTTCTGGCTGGCCGTGCTGCCGCCGCTGTGTGGCCTGGGCCTGCTCGTCGGCCTGTGGGCGGTGGTCTCCACCACCACGGGTGGCAGCATCCCCAGCCCCAAGGACACCTGGCTGCAGGCGCTGGAGGTGTTCAGCAACCCCTTCTACCGCAACGGCCCCAACGACCAGGGCGTGGGCTGGAACGTGCTGATGAGCCTACAGCGCGTGGCCATCGGCTTTGGCATGGCGGCGCTGGTGGGCATCCCCGCAGGCTTTGTGATCGGGCGCTTCAACTTCCTGTCGCGCATGTTCAACCCACTCATCAGCCTGCTGCGCCCCGTGTCGCCGCTGGCCTGGCTGCCCATCGGCCTGCTGGTGTTCAAGGGCGCCAACCCGGCCGCCATCTGGACCATCTTCATCTGCTCCATCTGGCCCATGATCATCAACACCGCCGTGGGCGTGCAGCGCGTGCCGCAGGACTACATGAACGTGGCCCGCGTGCTGAACCTGAGCGAATGGAAGATCGCCACCAAGATCCTCTTCCCCGCCGTGCTGCCCTACATGCTGACCGGTGTGCGTCTGGCTGTGGGCACCGCGTGGCTGGTGATCGTGGCGGCCGAGATGCTGACCGGCGGCGTGGGCATCGGCTTCTGGGTGTGGGACGAGTGGAACAACCTCAACGTCAAGAACATCATCATCGCGATCTTCGTGATCGGCATCGTCGGGCTGCTGCTGGAGTACGCGCTCATCAAGCTGGCCACCGCATTTACTTTTGAAGAGGTGAAAGCATGAACACGAGCGCTACAGCATCCGCACACCCCTCCATGAGCACCAAGTTCATCGAGATCCACGGCGTCGAGCAGACCTTCAAGACGGCCAAGGGCTTGTTCCCGGCGCTGCGCGACATTCACCTGACGATTGCCAAGGGCGAGTTCGTCGCGCTCATCGGCCACTCGGGCTGCGGCAAGTCCACCTTGCTCAACCTGATCGCGGGCCTGACCACGCCCACCAATGGCGCGCTGCTGTGCGCCAACAAGGAGATCAAGGGCCCGGGGCCGGAGCGCGCGGTGGTGTTCCAGAACCACTCGCTGCTGCCCTGGCTCACCTGCTTTGACAACATCTACCTGGCCGTGGAGCGCGTGTTTGGCGCCAAGGAAACCAAAGCCCAGCTCAAGACCCGCACCGATGCCGCACTGGCGCTGGTGGGCCTCACCCACGCGGGCCAAAAACGCCCGGGCGAGATCTCGGGCGGCATGAAGCAGCGCGTGGGCATTGCCCGGGCCCTGAGCATGGAGCCCCAGGTGCTGCTGATGGACGAGCCCTTTGGCGCGCTCGACGCCCTGACACGCGCCAAGCTGCAGGACGAACTGCTGGAGATCGTGGCGCGCACCCAAAGCACCGTGGTCATGGTGACCCACGACGTGGACGAGGCCGTGCTGCTGTCCGACAAGATCGTGATGATGACCAACGGCCCGGCCGCCACGATTGGCGAGGTGTTGACCGTGGACTTGCCCCGCCCCCGCAGGCGCGTGGAACTGGCCGAGGACCCGCAGTATGTGCACTATCGCAAGGCGGTGATCGACTTTCTCTATACACGGCAGGGCCACGTCGAAAAAGCTGCCTGAGCGGCCAGCTCAGACACCGCGTAGACCACCAGAAGAAAAGGGCACTGACCAGATCGGTCAGAGCCCTTTTTGTTTAGGTACCCATGCCAGGGCCGTAGCACCCGCGCAAGGGGCGCCCCATCGCGCCGGGTGCGTCCCCCTTCCCGAATGGCACAACCCTTCAGAGAAGGGGGAGAAGGCGCCTAGCGCCTCGGGGAGTTTCCCTCAGTGGCTACCGGTGATGTAGTTCTCCAGCTGCTCAATGATGAATTTCTGCTCGGAGATGATGTCCTTGACCAGGTCGCCAATGGAAATCATGCCCACGAGCTTGCCGCCATCCACCACGGGCAAATGGCGCAGGCGGTTGTTGCTCATGAGCTGCATGCACTGCTCGCTGGTCTGGTCCGGGCGCACAAACATCACAGCGGTTGTCATCACATCCTTGACCTGGGTGACGGCTGAAGTGCGCCCCATGAGGGCAATTTTGCGGGCGTAGTCCCGCTCGGTGAAGATGCCGACGATGGACGCGCCCTCGGTCACGATGAGCGCGCCAATGCCCTTGTCGGCCATGAGCTGGAGAGCGTCCAGCACGGAGGCAGCAGGGCTGATGGTGTGGACGGTGGCGTCGGGTTTGGACTGAAGAATCTTGGCGACTGCGGTCATGGAAACCTCCCTCGTGAAAACGGAAACAGGCACAGAGAGATTTCAGCCCATAAGCCCCGTGGGCGCAACCCACGCAAGCCCCATGTGCGGCGCTTTTTGAGCGTGCTGTTGCGCGGCAAACGCAACGGATGTTTCTGCGCCGTTGCAGAGCGCACGCTGCGAAACAAACTGAAAAGAAGCGAAACCGCGGTGAGACGACGCCCCCTGGGCTGCCCCGGCACGATGGAGCCCATGTTCACCGCACCGACCACACACCTCTTTTCGACATCTGCGGCGTGCCAGCGCCCAGCGGTTTCCTTGGCTAGCTGCCAGGGTTCCAAAGGCCGGCAAACACGGCAGACAGCCCGAAAGATTGTTTCCAATACTGGAACAGTTAGTTCGCGACTCAGTGGTTTTTCTCTGAACAGCACCGGCGTACAGTTCATCCCATCGATGAGCCGAACCCGCAAGGCGACTCACCGAACCCGGTGCGAAGCGAGTCGTTTCTGATCTTCACCCGGTTTTTTTGAGACGCTTTTTTAACTTCAAGGATTTCCATCATGAACAACACCGCACGTTTCCTGTCTATCGCCGCTGTCGCTGCTTTCGCCTCTTTTGGCGCCCAGGCTGACGAAGCCGACGCTTCGCAATTCGCCACCCAATTCCAGACCAGCCGCACCCGCGCTGAAGTGATCGCTGAAGCCACCACCGCCGTGCAAATGCGCAGCCAAGAGCCCGCTGGCTCCCGCGTGGTGACCTACAAGTCCACGGCTGACCGCGCTGCCGTGCGTGCTGAAGCTGCTGCACAAGCCATGCGCACTGGCCGCGTGGGCCCCGCTGAAGGCGGCTGATTCAACCCGTTGAATCCACCGCGTCACCCACTGCGTATTCCAGACACATCGTCCCCAATTTTTTGAATTTCACAGGAGTTTCATCATGAACAACGCTGCCCGTTTCCTCTCCATCGCTGCTGTGGCTGCTTTCGCCTCTTTTGGTGCCCAGGCTGACGAAGCCGATGCTTCGCAATTCGCCACCAAGTTCGAAACCAACCGCACCCGCGCTGAAGTGCAAGCCGAAGCCGCTACCGTGGCTCAAACACGCAGCATCGAACCCGCTGGTTCGCGGGTGGTGACCTACAAGTCCACGGCTGACCGTGCTGCTGTGCGTGCCCAGGCTGCTGAAGCCGTCCGCACCGGCCAGATCTCTTCCGGCGAAATCGGCTCCCTGTAATTGGACCGGCCTGCACTTCGGTGCAGGTGGAAGATTGCAAATGCCAAAAGGCCGAGGCCCCAACAGGGGCCTCGGCCTTTTTCATGGCGCTTCGCTACACGGATGGGTCGAAGCCCGCCATCGACAGCTCAAAGGCTGCCAATGGCGTCCACCCCGACTTACTTGCCAGCGCGCGCCTGGGCCACGGCTCCCTGCACTTCCTTCCACAAACCCTCACCCACGTTGGCGGCAATGCTGGCGTTCACAGCACTGAGCTTTTCGCGCATGCGGTTGGCTTCGGCGGCGGGCAGTTCATTCACCTGCATGCCCTTGCCCTTGAGGTCGGCCAGCGCCTTGTCGGCCTCGGCACGCGTGTCCTGGCGCTCGAAGTCGCGGCTCTTCTTGGCGGCGTCGAGCAGCACCTTCTGCTCTCCCTTCGACAGGCCATCCCAGTACTTCTTGCTGACCAGCACGATCCAGGGGCTGTAGACGTGGTTGGTCACCGTGAGGTACTTCTGCACCTCATAGAACTTGCTCGACAGGATGGTGTTGTAGGGGTTCTCCTGGCCGTCCACCGTCTTGGTTTCCAGCGCGGTGAAGAGTTCGGAGAACGGCAGCGGCACAGCGTTGGCACCCAGGGTCTTGAAGCTGTCGAGGAACACGTTGTTCTGCATCACGCGCAGCTTGATGCCGTCCATGTCTTCGAGCTTGTTGACCGGGCGCTTGCTGTTGGTGAGGTTGCGGAAACCGTTCTCCCAGTACACCAGGCCCACCAGGCCCTTTTCCTGCAGCTTGTCCATCACCTTCTGGCCCACGGGGCCGTCCAGCACCACGTCGGCTTCCTTGGCGTTGTTGAACAGGAACGGCGTGTCCCAGATCGCCATTTCTTTGGTGATGCCCACCAGTGTGGCGGTGGAGCCCACCATCATCTCCTGCGCGCCGCCGATCAGTGCCTGCTGCATCTGCACATCAGAGCCCAGCGCGGCGGCACCGATGGCTCGAATCTTCATCTTGCCGCCCGAGGCTTTTTCCACTTCCTGGGCAAACAGTTTGGTGGCCCGGCCCTGGTTGGAGTCCTCATTCAGGCCGTAGCCAAAACGGATGATGCGCGGCTTGAAGTCTTGGGCTACGGCCTGGAACGAGCAGGTGATGGCAGCGACCGACAGAGCGGCGAGCAGGGTACGACGGAAAGTTTTCATGGTTGTCTCCATTGGCAAGAAAAACGGGAAAGAGGAACAAGCAAACAGCTAACGGCTAGCGCAGCCAGACGACGGGTGCGGTCACGATCTGCGGGAAGACCACCAGCAACGCCAGGATCAGCACGTAGGTGATGAGGAATGGGTTCACGCCCTTGATGACGCTGTGCATCGAGATGCGCCCCACCCCGGCCACCACGTTGAGCACCGTACCCACCGGCGGGGTGATGAGGCCGATGGCGCCGTTGAGCACGAACATCAGGCCGAAATACACCGGGTCGATCCCCGCCTTGACGGCGATGGGCAGCATCACGGGCGCAAAGATCAGGATGGTGGGCGTAAGGTCCAGCGCCGTGCCGATGAGCACCAGCACGATCATCATCACGGCCATCAAGAGGCGCGGGTTCTCCACCAGCGGGCCCAGCCAGTTCGTCAACACATTTGGCAGGTCGGCCAGCGTGATCATGTAGCTGGCCACCTGGGCGCCAGCACACAAAAACATCACGATGGAGGTCGTCTTCGCTGCGCGCACCAGCACGCCGTAGATGTCGGCCAGCTTCATCTCGCGGTGCACGAACAGCGCCACCACCAGGGCGTAGAACGCGGCCACCACGGCGGCTTCCGTGGGGGTGAACACCCCCGTCTTCATGCCGCCGATGATGATGAGCGGCATCAGCATGGCCCAGAAAGCGCGCACCGTGGAGCGCAGGCGGTCCTTGATGGGCAGGGGCTCGCCCTGGGGCAGGTCCATGCCGCGCAGCACCCAGCGCCAGGCAAAGATGAGGCCCACACCCATCATCAGCCCCGGCACGATGCCCGACACAAACAGCGCCGAGATCGAGGTGTTGGTCGTCACGCCATAGATCACGAACGGCATGGACGGCGGGATGATGGGCGCGATGATGCCGCCCGAGGCGATCAGCCCGGCAGACGTGTTCATGGGGTAGCCCTGCTGCCGCATCATGGGCAAGAGGATGGTGGCCAGGGCTGCCGTGTCGGCCAGGGCCGAGCCGCTCATGCTGGCCATGAGCACCGCAGCGCCAATGGCCACATAGCCCAACCCGCCCCGGATGTGCCCCACCCAGGCCTGCGCCATGTCGATGATGCGGCGGCTGATGCCGCCCGAGTTCATCAGCTCACCGGCCAGGATAAAGAAGGGCACGGCCAGCAGCGGAAAGCTGTCCACCCCCGCCACCAGGTTCTGGGCCAGCAACTGCGCGTCCCAGAAGTCCAGCACCCAGGCCATGCCAGCGCCCGTGAGCACCAGGGCGAGGCCCATGTTCATGCCGGTGCCCATCAGCACCAGCATGCCCAGCGAAAAGACCACAAAGGCCAAGGCTTCAGGCGTCAGTCCGAACATCACTCCACCTCCGCGCCGTGGCCCAGGTCCAAGGGCTTGCGTTGAATCAATTCAATGGTCGCCATCGCCCCGATGGCCACCGCACACAAAAAGGCTGGCAGCGGCAGCAAGGCCGCCGGGTAGGCCATCACCACCGAGCGGCTGCCCATGCCCACCAACACCTGCTGCCAGGCGCCCCAGGCCAGCATGGCGCAAGCGGCGATCACCAGCAGCCGGATCACGGCCGTGAGCACACCAAAGGCCACCGGGCGTTGGGCCAGCAGGCCCGCCAGGCTGGTGAAGGCCATGTGCTCGCCTGCCGGGTAGGCCGCTGCGGCACCGATGAACACCATCCAGACAAACAGCAAACGCGACAGCTCTTCGCTGGCCGCCACGCCGCTGCCAAAGCCGTAGCGCAGCACCACGTTGATGAAAACGGCCACCGCCATCACGCCCAGACAGCTGGCCATGAGCACCTGGGAAATCCGTGCAAAGCGGCTCTGCGGCACGGCTTGATGTGCGGGGGAACTCATGCGGTCTCCTTCGTGGCCAGCCAGGCCGAGGCTTGCTGTTGCAGCGTGGGCAGGTCCAGCAATGCATCCAGGCGCAGCACGCCCGCCTCGCCCACGGGGGATTCCAGCGTGGCGAACTGGCTGTCCACCAAGGCGCTGGAGAAGAAATGGGTGCCCGCCCGGGCGGCTACGCGTTGGCCTGCGCTCGCGCGGTCGATTTCCAGAAAGACGAAACGCAGCCGGGGGCAGGCGTTGCGCAAGCGGTCCCGGTAGACCTTCTTGAGCGCCGAGCAGGTCAACACCGCGCCCTGGGGCTGGGCTTGCAGCAGCTGCCCCAAGGTGGTCAGCCAGCCTTCCCGGTCGGCATCGGTCAGCGCAATGCCCTGGCGCATCTTTTCGCGGCTCGTGGGGCTGTGGTGGTCGTCCCCTTCGATCAGGGGCAGGCCCTCGGCCTGTGCCAGGGCAGAACCCAGGCTGGACTTGCCGCAGCCCGCCACGCCCATGACGACCACAAAAGCGGGTGACGCTTGAAAACTCATATTGGTAGCGCTATCCAAACAATCCATAAAAAAGGCACCCGGTCTGGATGCCCCACAAACTGTGGCAAGCTGAGCAATTTGATCCAAAATGGCTGGCGTTGCCTTGCCCAAGAGTTTGGACAGCGCTATCCTAACCAGATCCACCCCCAGCTCCATGAGGGTTAACCCTTGAACAAACCCGAGACAAAACCCGACGCCAAACGCCGTTCCAGCGGCCGCATCACGCTGAGCGACGTGGCCAAGGCCGCCGAGGTCAGCCCCATCACCGCGTCCCGCGCACTGCGCGGCGAGCGGGGTGTGGCGCAAGAACTGGTGCAGCGCGTGAAGGCCGCCGCAGAGCAACTGGGCTATGTGCCCGACCCTGCCGCCCGCGCACTGGCGTCACAGCGCAGCGTGCAGGTGCCGGTGCTGGTGCCGCTGCTGTCCAACGCGCTGTTTGTGGACGTGCTGGAGGCCGTGCACCGCACCCTGTTCCCGCAGGGCTACCAGGCGCTGATCGGCGTGACGCACTACGACCCGCAGGAGGAAGAGCAACTGCTGCGCACCTACCTCGCGCACCGCCCGGCGGGCCTGCTGGTCACCGGCTTTGACCGCACCGAGGCCTCGCGCCACCTGATTGCTGCCAGCGGCGTGCCTTGCGTGCACCTGATGGAAATGACCTCGGCGCCGGGCGTGTTCTGCGTGGGGTTTTCGCAGCAGGACGCGGGCCACAGCATGACGGCCCACCTGCTGGCACGGGGCTATCAAAAAATTGCCTTTGTGGCGGCCCAGCTGGACCCACGCACCATGCAGCGCGCCGAGGGCTACCGCCGCTGTCTGCGCGACGCAGGCCTGTACGACCCCAAGCTGGAACTGCTGAGCCCTCAGCCCTCGTCGATGCGCCTGGGTGGCGAACTGCTGGAAGAGCTGCTGCGCACCCGCCCGGGTGTCGATGCCGTGTTCTTCTGCAATGACGACTTGGCCCAGGGTGGCCTGCTGGCCGCGCAGCGCCTGGGTCTTTCGGTGCCCGGCCAGGTGGCGATTGCGGGCTTCAACGACCTGGCAGGCAGCGACCAGATGCTGCCGCCGCTGACCACGGTGCGCACACCCCGCGCTGCCGTGGGCGAGGCCAGCGCGCGCATGCTGCTGGCGCTGATGCGTGGCGAGGTGCCCGAGCACAACTCGGTGAATCTGGGGTTTGAGCTGACGGTGCGCGAGAGCACCTGATGTCTGTTGATCCGCTGCGCGCCGGCCCTCCAGCAAGGCGCTGACCGAGGCTTGGCGACATCCGTTGCAGGGAGGCACTGAGGCACCGTGCCGGCTCGGGGGCGGCACCGTGCGGCGCGGCTCCGCAAAAACTCAGGCCGCCGCCAGCGCCCGGCTGCTGGATGAGGCCTTCATCTCCTTGCGCAGCGCCACCGCATCGCGCGACTGGGTGGGTGCCGACGCGTCGATGCGGAACACCTGCACCGTCTCGGTCATGGTCTGCGCCTGGCCATTGAGCTGCATGGCCGATGCCGCGTTCTCTTCCACCAGCGCGGCGTTTTGCTGCGTGATGGTATCGAGCTGCGCCACGGCCGAGTTGACCTGCGAGATGCCGCTGAGCTGCTCATTCGACGCGCTGTGGATCTCGCCGATCAGCGTGTTGACCCGGCGCACCAGCTCCAGCGACTCGGCCATGGTCTTTTGCGCTGCATCGGTCTTTTCATGGCCTTCAGTGACCTTGGTGGCCGAGTCATCGATGAGCTGACGAATCTCCTTGGCGGCCGAGAGCGTGCGGTGCGACAGGCTGCGCACCTCCGAGGCCACCACCGCAAAGCCACGCCCCTGGTCGCCAGCACGGGCCGCCTCCACCGCTGCGTTCAGCGCGAGGATGTTGGTCTGGAAGGCAATGGAGTCGATCAGCTGCGTGATCTCGCTGATGCGGCCGGACGCGGCCTGGATCTGCTTCATGGTGTCGGCCACACCGTCCACCGCACTGCTGCTGCGCTCGGCGACCTGGGTGGCCTGCGTGGCCAGCACCGAGGCCTGGCGCGCGGATTCTGCGGTCTGCTTGACGGTGCCGGTGATCTCTTCCATCGATGCGGCCGTCTGCTGCAGGTTGCTGGCCTGCGCCTCGGTGCGCGACGACAGGTCCTGGTTGCCCTGGGCGATCTCCCGGGTAGAGACCTGCATGTGCTCGCTCTCCTGACGCGCGTCGCGCACGATGGACAGCAGGTTCACGTTGAGCTGCGCCAGCGCCTTTTGCAGCTGGCCCACGGTGTCGCTGCGCGTGGCCGATATCTTCTGGGTAAGGTCACCCGCCGCCATGCGATTGGCCCACAACAGCATTTGCGACAACGGTGCCACCGTGACCTGGTGCAGGTAGACCGCCATGCCCAGCGCCAACACCACCACCCCGAGCCACGCCGCCCCCGAGGCCAGCGACAGCGTGTGCCCCCCCAGCAAGGCCGCGCACCACGAAGCCACCACCAGCAGCAGGGTGCACGCCATCATCTTGCCCATGGGCCCCAGTGCCAGGGCACGGCCCACGCGGCCCCAAAGCGTGTCTTTGACCAGCTGACCAGCCGACAGCCGGTGCACCAGCGTGCCGGCTTGTTTTTCGGCCTGCATCTGCTTGTACAGCGCATCCGCCGCCTGGATCTGCTCGCGCGTCGCTTCGGTGCGTACCGACATGTAGCCGGTGGGCTGGTCGCCCTGCATGAGTGGAGTGACATTGGCCATCACCCAGTAAAACGTGCCGTCCTTGCGCCGGTTCTTGACGGGGGCCGACCAGGGGATGCCCTTGGCAATGGTCTCCCACATGTCGCGGTAGGCCTCCTCGGGCATGTCGGGGTGTCGCACGATGTTGTGGGGCTGGCCCAGCAACTCTTCCTTTTCGTAGCCGCTGACCTCGATGAACATCGGGTTGCAGTACAGGATGCGGCCCTTGAGGTCCGTGGTGGACACCAGGGTCTGGCCCTTGGGAAACGCATATTCGTGCTGGCTGACCGGCAAATTGACGCGCATGGGATCCCCATTTCTTGGGTGCCTTGTCGCTCCAGAACCGGGCAACTCGGCAGTGGAAAAGTCAGGAACATCCTATGACGAATGCCGGGGATTTGAAACAGATAAATAGCGCCGCCATCGCGAATTCACCAGCCTGGTGCGCCACACCAACACAGTGCAACGCCCTCCGCTGCAACGCACCAATGTGAACAACAGGCAGACCACTCGCTTCAGTTTTGATAGCTGCAGAGGTTTATCCAGTCTTCACAGCACGGCTGGCGGTAGCCCTGGCGGCGCCTTTGGCGGCACTGGCATAGCCATTGCTTGCCACTAGGCGCGGCCAACGCTGGCCGCGTGTCAGCCCGGTGCAATGGCGGATTGGGCGAACAGGACGTTGGCGTCTTCATGGAGTGCGTTGGGGCTGGTCAGCCCGCGTGGTCCGTGTGGACGCTTTTTTGTTTTCTGGCCGGGCCAAGGGGCAAGCCCCCCTGCCCTTTGCACTCACACCCATGCATTACTTCAGAGAGTTCCTCAAATCCGGCCACGCCCCCACGCTGTGGGCGTCGTTTCTGTACTTCGGTTTTTCGTGCGCGGTGTGGGTCATCAACGGTGCGATGGCGCCGTTCATCCGCGAGAGCTTCCAGCTCTCCCCCACGCAAATGGGGATGATGCTGTCCATCCCCATTTTTGCGGGCGCGCTGATGCGGTTTCCGCTGGGCATCCTGGCGCAGTACATCGGGCGCAAGCGCGCCACGCTGGTCGAGATGGCAGGCATCTTTGTGGCCATGGGCTATGGCTACCTGTTCGTGCACACCTTCAACGACCTGCTGGCGCTGGGCATTCTGCTGGGCGTGGCGGGGGCGAGCTTTGGCGTGGCGCTGTCGCTGGGCTCGGGCTCGTTCCCACCGCGCTTCAAGGGGCTGGCCATGGGCATCGTGGGCGCAGGCAATGTGGGCACGGCGGTAGCCGCACTGCTGGCGCCCTCTCTGGCGCAGCAATTTGGCTGGCAGGCGGTGTATGGCTTTGCCGCCGTGAGCGTGGCTGTGCCCGCCGTGGTGATGGCGGTGTATGCCAAGGAGCCACCCGACCTCGCGCCCCACGCCACGTTCCGCGAGCACATTGCCTGCCTGTTCGAGAAAGACGGCTGGGCCTTCAGCCTGATCTACGCCGTGACGTTTGGCGGCTTCATCGGCCTCACGGCCTTCTTGCCCAGCTACTTCTACGACCAGTTTGGCGTGAGCAAGGTGCAGGCCGGGCAGCTGACCATGCTGGCGGCCTTTCTGGGTGCCGCACTGCGGGTGATGGGCGGCTGGCTGTCGGACCACTGGGGCGGCGTCAACACGCTCACGGGTGTGCTGGCCATCACCGCCGTGAGCATGGTGCTGTGCGGCCTGGCCGAGAAATCGCTGCCGGTGACGATGCTGCTGTTTTTGGTGTGTTTTGCCGCACTGGGCGCGGGTAACGGCGCGCTGTTCCAGCTGGTACCGCTGCGCTGGCCGCTGTCCACGGCGGTGGCGGGCTCGATGATTGGTGAGATCGGCGCGCTGGGCGGCGGCCTCATCCCCAACGGCATGGGCTTTTCACGCCAGTACACAGGCACCTATCTGTGGGGCTTCGTGGGCATTGCGGCGTGTGCCGCCGCCATGCTGGTGTTGTTGCGGGTGATGCAGATCCGCTGGACCCGCACGTGGGCCGAGAAAGGTGGACGCGCGCGCAGCGCATGACCGGCGCAGCCGGTGAGCGCGCAAGCGCTCGCCACATTTCAAGCCAAATAGCCACCAAGCGCAGTTTAAAAATGCCTTGATAGATATATTTTCAATAGCAAGTTACTCACCTCACCTCGGCAAAAACAGCAGCCAGTACACCAGCAACAGGTTCACCAGCACGCTCACCACCAACGCGATCTTCCACAGCGCCGTGGCATCGCGTTGCATCAGCGGCTGTGGGCCCGGGGCGGACAAGGGGCGTGACGCCCCCCGTTCCAGCGCCAGCAGCAGTTCCTCGGCAGTTTCAAAGCGCTGCGTGCGCTGGCGGGCCACGGCCTTCAAGGCGATCTGGTCCAGCCAGATGGGCACGCTGGGGTGGTGGCGGCTGGGCGCCACCGGGTCGCGGTGGTAGCGGCCCAGCTGGTACTGCACCACCTCGCCATAGGGCAGGCGCCCGTGGCTCAGCAGCTGGTACAGCGTGACGCCCAGGGCAAACAGGTCGCTGCCCGCATCGGGCAACTGGCCGGCCGGGTCGCCGTTCTTCTCGTAGCCGGGCCACTGCTCGGGGTTCATGTAGCTGGGGGTGCCTGCGTGCAGGCGGCGCGTGGCCTCGGGCTCGCGGCCTGACAGGGCCACACCCAGGTCCAGCACCCGCAGCACGCCGTCGTCGCCCAGGTGCAGGTTGTCGGGCTTGATGTCGCGGTGCACCACGCCTTGCCGGTGCAGCCATCCCAACACCTGCGCCGCCTGCATCACCACCGACACGACCTGGGGCACACCCAGGTGCTGGCGGGCACGCAGGCGCTGGCCCAGGGTCTGCCCAGCGTGCCAGTCGTAGAGCAGATAAAACGCGCTGGCGCCGGGGCCTGCACCGCCCTGCTCGGGCGGCCAGGTGTTCAGGCGCGCAAGGTGCACCGCTGCATGGCCGGACTGCATGCGCCGGGCCACCCAGGCTTCGTGCGCCAGCGTGGCGCGCTCCTGCGCATCGTGCGCGCGGGCGGGCACCAGGGTCTTGAGCGCATACAGCCGCTGGGTGGCCGGGTCGCGCACCTGGTAGATGCGGTGCACGCCGCTGTCGGCCACCAGTGCGGTCACCACTAAGCCGTCCACCGGGTCGCCCACCTTGAGCAGCGGCAGCACGGGCAACTGCAGGGCACGGCGGGACTCGTCCTGCAAGGTGGCCTCCAGCGCGCCCTGCACCCGCACCACCAGTGCGGTCACGTTGTCGGTGCTACCCCGGCGCAGGGCTGCGCGCGTGATCTCGTCGCTCATTGCCTGGGCGCTCGCGTCCGCACGCAGAAGCTGGCGCAACTCGCGCTCGGGCAGGCTGCCGTGCACGCCATCGGACAGCAGCACCAGCAGGTCGCCGCTGTGCAGTTCGCCCTGGCTGTAGTCCACCACCACATGGTCGTCCAGGCCCATGGCGCGGGTGAGCTGATGCGCAAAGTCGCGCTGCGCCATCACATGGTCGGTCGTCAGCAGCTGCAGCCGGCCGCCCCGCAGCAGATAGGCGCGCGTGTCACCCACATGGGCCAGCGTGTACGACTGGCCGCGCAGCACGATGGCGGTGAGCGTGGTCAGGCCCACGGCGGGCTGGCGGCGCCGGTTCATCGACGCGAGCCAGCCGTTGTGCGCGCTCAGGATTCGGTCCAGCGCCACGGTGGTGTCCCAAGTGTCGGGCGTGGCGAAGTAGTCGTTCACCAGCGTGTTCACCGTGGTCTGGGCGGCTTCGCGCCCGTTGCCTCCGGTGCTCACGCCATCTGCAATGGCGGCAATGGCGCCGCGTTCGCGGTCGCGCCCCTGCCCCTGCAACAGGGCGGCAAAGTCTTCATTGACTTCGTTGCGCCCGGCCTGCGAGGTGTGGCCGATGTCCAGTTCAAAACTCATGCACCAGCTCCATGCAGGTTCCATGCCCAAGCTGGTGCATGCATGCACCGCTGCGCGCAGCCCGGTCCACGGCTGCCACCCCCCAACGCGTGCTGCACAGGGCAGGCCCCTGTGCTGTCACCCCAGATCAGTGCACGAACTCTGGCACGGCCATTGCTTATCCAAAGCAACGGCCCAGCTGGGCCACGCAATTCAGCGGTGCAACGGCGCACCAAGGGGTTGTATGGACGAAGGCGTCCCCACATGCGGTTTCGATGGAAGGTCGGAGCTGCATCGTGTGGACGCCTTTTTTGTTTTTGGCATCGCCCAGGCGATGGAACCGACGGAGTCACGATGAAAAAGCTCAAACTGGTGATGGTGGGGAACGGCATGGCCGGTGTGCGCACGCTGGAAGAGCTGCTCAAGATTGCCCCCGATCTGTATGACATCACGGTCTTCGGGGCCGAGCCGCACCCCAACTACAACCGCATTCTGCTGTCGCCCGTGCTGGCGGGCGAGCAGACGATTGACGAGATCATCCTCAACGACTGGCAGTGGTACGCCGACAACCACATCACGCTGCACACCGGCTTCACGGTGACCGATGTGGACCGCGTGCGCCGCGTGGTCACCGCCACCAGCAAAGACGGTGATGTGATCACCGCCGAGTACGACCGACTCATCATGGCCACGGGCTCCAACCCCTTCATCCTGCCCGTGCCCGGCAAAGACCTCCAGGGCGTGCTGGCCTACCGCGACATTGCCGACACACAGGCCATGATCGACGCAGCCGCCACGTACAAGCACGCCGTCGTCATCGGCGGCGGCCTGCTGGGCCTGGAGGCCGCCAACGGCCTCATGAAGCGCGGCATGACCGTGAGCGTGGTGCACGTGATGCCCTCGCTGATGGAGCGCCAGCTCGATGACGTGGCGGGCAAGATGCTGCAGAAGTCGCTGGAAGACCGTGGCATGCGCTTCTTGATGGGCGCACAGACGCAGGAGCTGGTGGGCAACGCCGAAGGCCGCGTGAGCGCCGTCAAGTTCAAGGACGGCACCGAGGTGCCCGCCGACCTGGTGGTGATGGCCGTGGGCATCCGCCCCAACACCGCGCTGGCTGAAAAGATGCGCCTGCACGTGAACCGCGGCATTGTGGTGAGCGACACGCTGCAGACCACCACCGACGCCCGCATCTACGCCGTGGGCGAATGCGCCGCGCACAGGGGCATTGCCTATGGCTTGGTTGCGCCCCTGTTCGAGCAGGGCAAGGTGCTGGCCAACCACCTGGCCGAGTTCGGCATTGGCCGCTACCAGGGCTCGCTCACCTCCACCAAACTCAAGGTGACGGGCATCGACCTGTTCAGCGCAGGCGACTTCCAGGGCGGCGAGAACACCGAAGAGATCGTGATGAGCGACCCCTTTGGCGGCGTGTACAAAAAGCTGGTCATCAAGGACGACAAGCTGGTGGGCGCCTGCCTGTATGGCGACACCGTGGACGGCAGCTGGTACTTCAAGCTGCTGCGCGATGGCCGCAGCGTGAGTGACATCCGCGACAAGCTGATGTTTGGCGAGAGCAACATCGGCGACGTGGGCCACCAGGGCCAGAGCAAGGCATCGGCCATGGCCGACAGCGACGAGGTGTGCGGCTGCAACGGCGTGACCAAGGGCGCCATCTGCAAGGCCATCAAGGACAAGGGCCTGTTCACGTTGGATGAAGTGCGCAAGCACACCAAGGCCAGCGCATCGTGCGGCTCCTGTACCGGCCTGGTGGAGCAGATCATCATGTTCACCGCCGGAGGCGACTACAGCGCCACGCCCAAGACCAAGGCCATGTGCGGCTGCACCGACCACGGACACCAGGCGGTGCGCGACGCGATCCGTGCCAACAAGCTGCTGAGCATTGGCGACGTTTTCAAGTTCATGGAATGGAAGACGCCCAACGGCTGCGCCAGCTGCCGCCCCGCCGTCAACTACTACCTCATCAGCACCTGGCCCAAGGACGCCAAGGACGACCCGCAAAGCCGCGCCATCAACGAGCGCAGCCACGCCAACATCCAAAAGGACGGCACCTACAGCGTCATCCCGCGCATGTGGGGGGGAGAGACCACAGCCGACGAGCTGCGCCGCATTGCCGACGCGGTGGACAAGTACAACATCCCCACCGTCAAGGTCACTGGCGGCCAGCGCATTGACCTGCTGGGCGTGAAGAAGGAAGACCTGGTCAACGTGTGGAAAGACATTGGCATGCCCAGTGGCCACGCCTACGCCAAGGCTCTGCGCACAGTGAAGACCTGTGTGGGCAGCGAGTGGTGCCGCATGGGCACGCAAGACAGCACGCAGATGGGCAAGGACCTGGAGCGCGCCATGTGGCGCATGTACGCCCCACACAAGGTCAAGTTCGCCGTATCGGGCTGCCCACGCAACTGCGCCGAGGCCGGCATCAAGGACGTGGGCATCATCGGCGTGGACAGCGGCTGGGAGATGTACATCGCTGGCAACGGCGGCATCAAGACCGAGGTGGCGCACTTCTTCACCAAGCTGAAAACCGCCGAGGAAGTGCTGGAGTACACCGGCGCGTTCTGCGAGCTGTACCGCCAGGAAGGCTGGTACCTGGAGCGCACCGTGCACTACGTGAGCCGAGTGGGCCTGGACTATGTGAAAAAGCGCATTCTGGAAGACCACGAAGGCCGCAAGGCGCTGTGGGAACAGCTGCAGTTTGCGCTGGACGGCGAGCCCGACCCCTGGTTCGAGTTCGACAAGGCCGCCGTGGACACGCGCCAGTTTGCCCCTCTGACCGCCGCCTGAAGCGCCCGGAGCCGCACACCATGCAACGCCGCACCTTGCTGACCGCCGCCGGCTACACCACGGCCTGGAGCACCCTGGGCATCATGTCGCTGGGCACCGCCCAGGCCCAGGTCACGGACCTGAACGACGCCATCAACAAGGCAGGCCGCCAGCGCATGCTGAGCCAGCGCATGGGCAAGGCCTGGCTGGCGCTGGCCCACAAGTCCGACACGCCCGCAGCGCGCGCCGTGCTGGACCAGTCGCTGGCGCTGTTCGAGCGGCAGCTGGCCGAGCTCAAGGCCTACGCGCCCTCGCCCACCATCCGCGACACCTACACCCAACTGGAATCGGCGTGGGCCGACCACAAGGCCACGCTGCTGGGCACCGCCCCGTCGCGCGACGGCGCGGCCGCCTTGCTGCAGGCCGATGCCAAGGTGCTGGCGCTGGCCCACCAGGGCACCGTGCAGTACGAAGCCGCCTCAGGCAAGCCCGTGGGCAAGCTGGTCAACGTGGCAGGCCGCCAGCGCATGCTGAGCCAGCGCATGGCCAAGTTCTGCCTGTCGGCCATGCTGGGGGTGGACACCTCCACCGCCACCACCGAAATCGCCAAGGCGCGCGACGAGTTCATCAGCGCCACCGAGCTGCTGCGCAACGCGCCGCAGGCCACCAACCGCATCCGCCAAGAGCTTTTGCTGGCCGACGGCCAGTGGGTCTTTTTTGACGCTGCGTTGCAGCGCCTGGGCACCAGCAACAACACCTTCCGCCAGGTGTCGGAAGTGTTTGTGAGCAGCGAGAACCTGCTGGCCAGCATGGACCGCGTGACCGGCCTGTATGCCGCACTGGGCAACAGCTGACAGCCTGCCCTGCAACGGCCCCACACGCGCCCCCGACATCCCACCGAACAACACCAAGGACCATTCCCATGACCACCAACAACCCAACCCCTGAATGGAAGCTGATCTGCCGGGTGGACGACATCCCCGTGCTGGGCTCGCGCCGCGTGGCGCGCCCCCAGGGCCTGGACGTGGCCATCTTTCGCAACGACGCCGGTGGTGTGTTTGCGCTGCTGGACCGCTGCCCCCACAAGGGCGGCCCGCTGAGCCAGGGCATCGTGTTTGGCACGCATGTGGCGTGCCCCCTGCACAACTGGACCATTGGCCTGTGCGACGGCCAGGCCTCGGCGCCCGACGAGGGCTGCACGCCGAAGTTTGCCGTGAAGGTGGAAGACGGCGCGGTGTACCTGGACGCCGCCGAGCTGGCAACGGTGGCAACCGATCTGACGCGCCCCATCGCCGGGCCTGCGCGCAGGGCGGTGGGCGTGTGAGCGGTGGCGAGTGTTGCGCCCCAGGCGCCGCATGCGCCCCCCCGGCGTGGACACAAAACACTATCAAAACAATAGCTGACAGCGCAATATGCACTAGCGCCTGAGGCCAAAACAGCCCAAAACACGCCATGCAAGAAACCCAATCCACCTGCCCCTACTGCGGCGTAGGCTGCGGCGTGATCATCGAATCCGAAGGCGCACAAATCACCGGCGTGCGCGGCGACCCCACCCATCCCGCCAACTTTGGCCGCCTGTGCACCAAGGGCTCGACCCTGCACCTCACCGCCACCAGCCCCGTCACCCTGCAAACCCGCCTGCTGCACCCCCTGCAACGCGCACAGCGCAACGAAGCCGCCCTGCCCGTGACCTGGGACGCCGCACTGGCGCTGGCCGCAGACAAGTTCGCCCACACCATCGCCCAGTACGGCCCTGACGCCGTGGGCTTTTACGTCAGCGGCCAGTTGCTGACGGAGGACTACTACGTCTTCAACAAGCTCGCCAAGGGCCTGATCGGCACCAACAACATCGACACCAACTCGCGCCTGTGCATGAGCAGCGCGGTGGCCGGCTACAAGCAGACCCTGGGCGCTGACGCGCCACCCGCCTGCTACGACGACGTGAAACATGCGCAGTGCCTGTTCATCGTGGGCAGCAATGCGGCCTGGGCGCACCCCATCCTGTTCCGCCGCATCGAAGACGCACGCGCCGCCAACCCGGGCATGAAGGTCATCGTGGCCGACCCGCGCCGCACCGACACGGCCGGCATGGCCGACCTGTTCTTGCCCATCCAGCCGGGCAGCGACGTAATGCTGTTCAACGGCATGCTGCACCTGATGCTGTGGGAGGGCTGGACCAACGCCGAATACATCGCCGCGCACACCACGGGTTTTGACGAGCTCAAGGCCCTGGTGCGTGACTGCACGCCCGAGCGCGTGGCGCAGACCTGCGGCATCAGCGTGGCCGACCTGACCACCGCCGCGAAGTGGTTTGCCACCTCCAAAGCCACCCTCAGCCTGTACTGCCAGGGCCTGAACCAGAGCAGCAGCGGTACCGCCAAGAACGCCGCGCTTATCAACCTGCACCTGGCCACCGCACAGATCGGCAAGCCCGGCGCCGGCCCCTTCAGCCTGACGGGCCAGCCCAATGCCATGGGCGGGCGCGAGGTGGGTGGCCTGGCCAATCTGCTCAGTGCCCACCGCGACCTGGCGAACCTGCAGCACCGCGCCGAAGTCGCCGCGCTGTGGGGCGTGGCCGATGTTCCATCCAAGCCCGGCAAGACGGCGGTGGAGATGTTCCAGGCCGCTGCCGACGGCGAGATCAAGGCCCTGTGGATTGCCTGCACCAACCCCGCGCAGAGCATGCCCGACCAGGCCACCGTGCGCCGCGCGCTGCAGCGCGCCGAGTTTGTGGTGGTGCAGGAGGCTTTTGCCACTGCCGCCACCTGCGCCTTTGCCGACCTGCTGCTGCCCGCCACCACCTGGGGCGAAAAAACTGGCACGGTGACCAACAGCGAGCGCCGCATCTCGCGCGTGCGCACCGCCGTGCCTGCCCCCGGCCTGGCGCGCCACGACTGGGCCATTGCGGTGCAGTTTGCGCACCAGCTGGAGGCGCGCCTGCATCCCGGCGCGCCGACGTTGTTCCCCTACGCCACCGACGCTGCCGACGCAGGTGCCGAAGCGGTCTGGAACGAACACCGAGAAAGCACACGCGGGCGCGACCTGGATATCACCGGCTTGTCGTGGGACATGCTTGAAGCGCAAGGCCCGCAGCAGTGGCCGCTGCCTGAAGGCGCCCCCACCGGCAAGGCACGCCTGTACCAAGACGGCGTCTTCCCCACCGCTGATGGCCGCGCGCGTTTTGCCGCCCACGCATGGCAGCCCACCGCAGAGCCCCGCGAGTCGCGCTACCCCTTCAGCCTGACCACCGGCCGTCTGCGCGACCAGTGGCACGGCATGACCCGCACCGGCACGCTGGGCCGCTTGTTTGGCCATGTGGCCGAACCCAGCCTGCAGATGCACCCGCAGGACATGGAGCGGCGCAAGCTCGCCAGCGGCGACCTGGTGCACGTGACCAGCAAGCGCGGCTCCATCGTGGTGCCCGTGTTGGCCGACACCACGCTGGGCCTGTCGCAGGTGTTCATGGCCATGCACTGGGGCAGCGAGTTTTTGAGCGGCGTGTCTTCCACCGGCGAACGGCTGGCGGGCGTGAATGCGCTCACAACCTCGGCGTTCTGCCCCACCTCCAAACAGCCCGAGCTGAAACACGCCGCCGTCAAGGTGCTCAAGGCCGAACTGCCGTGGACGCTGCTGGCCATGGCTTGGCTGCCCGCCGACAAAACCCAGGCCACACGCGAAGCGCTGTCTGCGCTGATGGCGCAGTTCCCGTTCGCGAGCTGCGTGCCCTTCAGCAACAACACCCCGCTGGATGAGCCCGGCCGCGAACGCACCGGGGTGCTGTTGCGCGCCGCCGCGCACGAGGCACCGCCCGACGCGCTTGTGATGCAGATCGAAGCCCTGCTGGGCATGACGGGTGCCGACACGCTGCGCTACGCCGACAAAAAACGCGGCCAGCGCCGGGCGGCACGGCTGGCGCGCCAGGGCGACAACACCACGCTCGAAGGCATCGTGCTCGCGGGCGACACCAGCGCCGAAGGCTGGCTCAAGACCCTACTGCAGGAAGAACTGCCCGCACAGACCTACGGCCGCCTGCTGCTGGTGCCCGGCGCCAAGGCCCCTGTGGCCGTGCAGTCGCGCGGCAAGCCGGTGTGCACCTGCTTCAACGTGACAGACACCGCCATCACCGCTCAACTGGCGCACTGCCACGGCACCGACGATGACCGGCTGGCACAGCTACAGGGCCAACTGCGCTGCGGCACCAACTGCGGCTCGTGTGTGCCCGAACTCAAACGCATGGTGCGGGCCACGGGGCCACTGGCATCCAAGTCGCTCGCGCAGGCCACCATATAACCAAAAGTTCTCTTGCTTGCAGGAAAATAGACCTCAGACCAACAAACCCCACCAGGACTTGTGCAACAGGGCTCCAGCTAGGCGCTTTCGGCGCAGACAGTACGCCTTGTACGGCAAGCCGAGATAACGACGCTAGTGTGGTGTTGCGCGCTATCTGACACATGAAAACCGATGGATTTTTGGTCAGGGCAAGGCGCAAACCACAGCGATACCCGGAGGTATCGCGAGGATTTGCAACGCAGCCCTGGCCGAAAAGACACGGTTTGCAGTGCCAGATAGCGTGCAACACCACACTAGAGCCCTGTTTCACAAGTCCCGCCACCAAGAACCATGGCCATCGCCCAGTACATCAAGGAAATCGGACGCGGCGCGCGCGGCGCCAAGCCGCTGTCGCGCGAGCAGGCTGCCGACCTGTTCGGCCAGGTGCTGGACGGTGCCGTGACCGACCTGGAGATCGGCGCCTTCTGCCTGGCCATGCGCATCAAGGGTGAGACGTCCGAGGAGATGTGCGGCTTTCTGGATGCCACCCACCAGCGCCTGGCGCTGCTGCCCGTCACCGACCGCCCGCTCATCGTGCTGCCCAGCTACAACGGCGCCCGCAAGCTGCCGGTGCTGACGCCACTGCTGGCGCTGCTGCTGGCGCGCGAAGGGCTGCCCGTGCTGCTGCACGGCATGCGCACCGAGGCGCGGCGGGTTTTGGCATCGGATGTGCTTGATGCGCTAGAAGTACCTGCCCTGATAGCTCCTGAAAAGATAGCAAACGGCACGGTGCGCCATATCCATACCCAGCACCTGCACGCGGGGCTGGCGCGCCTGCTGGCCGTGCGCGAGGTGGTGGGCCTGCGCAACCCGGGGCACAGCGTGGTCAAGCTGATGAGCCCTTGCGCGGGGCCGTCGGTGGTGGTCACCGCATACACCCACCCCGAATATTTCGAGATGCTGCAGACCACCTTCCGCACACTGGGCATGAACGCCTTGCTCTCGCGCGGGCTGGAGGGCGAAGTCGCGACCGACCCACGCCGCACGCCGCGCTACGACGGCTTTGTGCGCGGCGAACACACGGTGCTGGAGGCACAGCAGCCGGGCACGGCCAGCGAGGTGCCGGGCCTGCCCGCCGAGATCGATGTGGCCACCACGGCCACCTACACACGCCAGGTGCTGGCGGGCGAGTTGCCGATTCCCCCTGCCATCAAGCGGCAGGTGGAACACATCTTGCACGTTGCTGGTCAAACTGCTTCGGAGACATCCCCATGACCCGCCCCACGCCTTCCACCACACCGCCCACAGCCCCACCGCACCTGGGCACCGGTGGCAGTTGCACGCTGGTGGGCGCAGGCCCGGGTGACCCGGAGCTGCTCACCCTCAAGGCGCTCAAGGCCATCCAGGCGGCCACGGTGCTGCTGGTGGATGACCTGGTGAGCGATGCCATCGTGGCCCATGCTTCGCCCACGGCGCGCATCGTCTATGTGGGCAAGCGTGGCGGCTGCAAAAGCACACCCCAGGCCTTCATCGAAAAGCTGATGCTGATGGCCGTGAACGAAGGCGAGAACGTGGTGCGCCTCAAGGGCGGGGACCCGTTCATCTTTGGCCGGGGCGGCGAAGAGGTGGAGCACCTGCGTGCCGCAGGTGTTGAGGTCACCGTCATCAACGGCATCACTGCGGGCCTCGCCGGGTTGACATCGCTGGGCGCACCGCTCACGCACCGCGAGCACGCGCATGGCGTGGTGTTTGTCACCGGCCACGCCAAGCCCGGCGACGCGGGCACTGACTGGCGCCAACTGGCCGCCACGGCGCGCGACGCCAAGCTCACGCTGGTCATCTACATGGGCGTGAGCGGCGCCGCCACCATCGAGCAGGAACTGCTCACCGGCCTGCCCGCCGACACGCCTGTGGCCGTCATCCAGCACGCCAGCCTGCCGCACCAGCGGCATGCCATCACCACCCTGGGCGCGCTGCATGCCACCATCACCCGCGAAGGGCTGGCCAGCCCTTCGGTGATCGTGGTGGGCGATGTGGTGCGCGGTGTTGCGCTGGCTGTGCAGGACGCGGGAGCAGCGCCGTTGCAGGCCCGGCGCGCGGGCTGAACGCACACAACGACCTCCACCATTCCACCAGCCCGATTGCCCGCTGCGCAGGTCGGTAATTCACTGTGCACGGGCGCAAAACAGGAGCTCCAAGGCGTGCCTACGCGCTACGCCGTCGCGTGTTTCATTCAGCACGGCCTCCCTCTACACAGCACCGCATTGGGTCACGCGCCTGCATGCACATTGGCCCGGGTATTGCTTGAAAGCATGCATCTGAATGCAACCCGCACAAGGAGCACCATGGCAGCCTTTCCCCTCCCTACACGCACCTCCAGCCTGCCCACGCTGCCGTCTTCCGCACAGGCTTCCTCGCGCGACGCGGGCATGTCACTCGTCAACATCGCAGCACGCCAGCGCATGCTGTCTCAACGCATGGTGCTGCAAACCGTGCTGGCCGCACGCGGCAGCGACCTGCACCTGAAGGCCGCGCGCAGCTCGCTCACCCTGTTCACCGACAGCCAGGCACGGCTGGTGGACACGCCGCGCCACCTAGATGCCACCAGTGCCGAGATCATCCGCAAGGCCTACCACGGCCCCCAGGGCGTGGGCGCCACCATCGACGCGTTTGCGCAGCAGGTCGGCACAGCGCTGGACCTGGCCGAGCGCCAGAGCCCGCGCGTGGAAGACGCACTGGCCCGCCTCGTTGAAACCACCGACGGCGTGCTCGACGCCCTCAACACGGCCACCACGGCGTTCGACCAGGTGAGCAAGGCGCAGTCCGAAACCTTGATGAAAGAGCTGGCGGGCATCGTGGCCTCGATCCAGACCGTGGCGCGCGAGGCCAAGGTGGTCAGCTTCAACGCGCAGGTGATGGCGGCGCGTGCCGGGCAGCACGGGCGCGAGTTTGCAGTGGTGGCCAATGTGTTGTCGGGCATCACCAACGAGATCGATGGCCTGTCCCTGCAGGCCGTGTCACTGGCCGGGCGCAGCCGCAGCGCGGCCTGAGCGCCACAGCGTGAGAGACAGAGAAAAGGCCCGGGGCGATCTGCCCAGGGCCTTCAAAGGCGTCCATTCAAGGCGCCCACTCAAAGCGTTATTGCCCAGCGGTTTCGCGCACCTGCTGGAACCGCTGCGCCAGCTCCTTGCGCAGCGTCTTGCGCATCAACGCAGCGTCCCAGCGGCGGCGCTCGTCGGGGGTGGAGGGCGTCAGTGGCGGCACCTGCACGGGCTTGCGCGCTTCGTCCACAGCCACCATGGTGAAGAAGCAGCTGTTCACATGCCGCACCACCTGCGAACGGATCTCTTCGGCCACCACCTTGATGCCGACTTCCATCGACGAGCTGCCCGTGTAGTTCACGCTGGCCAGAAAGGTCACCAGCTCGCCCACATGGATGGGCTGCAAGAACATCACCTGGTCCACGCTCAGCGTCACGGTGTAGCAGCCCGAATAGCGGCTGGCGCACGAGTACGCCACCTGGTCCAGCAGCTTGAGGATGGCGCCGCCATGCACGTTGCCCGAAAAGTTGGCCATGTCGGGCGACATGAGCACGGTCATGCTCAGTTGGTGTGAAGGGATGTTCATGCAGCGATTTTAGAAAGCTGTGCGTGCTGCGTGGCTCGCAAATCGGGCTGCAGGCACGGCGGGTGGCGGCTTCGCTACACTCGCGCAGCACCTGCTGACCGGGCGCGAGGAGGAACCGATGATCGAACTAGAAAAACTCAACGAATTCACCGAAAGCCATGGCGCGTTGCGCACCGGCAAGGGACTGGTGTCGGGCGTCATTGCGCTCACGCTGGCCATCCTGTGCTTTTTGGGCGTGCTGGCCTTTCACTTTCCCGAGTACCTCACCACGCCTCAGCTGCGCAAAAGCTACGACGTGACGGTGATCCGCAACATCATGCTGGTGGCCATGGCCATTGCGGGCGGCATCTCGCTGGTCAACATTGTGTTCAACCGCGCCCGCTGGCTGGCCACCTTTGCGTTTGCCATCGTGGCGATCACCGCGCTGCTGGGCGGCCACAAGGTGGAGGTGGACCCCAACTTCCCCGACAACACGCCGTACATCGGCCTCGACTGGTTCATCCTCGACCTGCTGGGCAGCTCGCTGATCTTCATCTTCATTGAGAAGCTGTTCGCGCTGCGCAAGGACCAGCCCATCTTCCGCGCCGAGTGGCAGACGGACTTTCACCACTTCATCGTCAACCACATGGTGGTGGGCTTCGTGCTGTTGGCCACCAACCTCATCGTGCACAAGTTCTTTGGGTGGGCGGCCAGCGACGGCATTCGCGGCTGGGTGCAGGGCCTGAACTTCTGGGTGGCGCTGTTCCTCATCATCCTGGTGGCTGACCTGGTGCAGTACTGGACGCACCGCGCCTACCACGAGGTGCCCCTGCTGTGGCGCCTTCACGCCGTGCACCACAGCGTCAAAAGCATGGACTGGATGGCCGGCTCGCGCCAGCACATCCTGGAGCTGCTGATCACCCGCACGTTGGTGCTGGCCCCCATCTATGTGCTGGGCTTCAGCAAGGAAGTGATCGATGCGTACATCGTGGTGGTGGGCTTCCAGGCGGTCTTCAACCACGCCAATGTGAGCGTGCGCCTGGGGCCGCTGCGCTACGTGCTGGTCACGCCCAACTTCCACCACTGGCACCACAGCCAGGACCAGGAGGCGCTGGACAAGAACTACGCCGCGCACTTCGCGTTTCTGGACTACCTGTTTGGTACCGCCGTCAAAAGCACCAAGCTCTGGCCCGAGCACTACGGCGTGCTGGGCGACTACGTACCCAACGGCTTTGTGAAGCAGTTCAAGTTTCCGTTCACCTGGAAGGGGTGAGGGCTCCTCATTGACTGAGACGCTGTCTCAGGGCATCGCCGCCAGCTCTCGCTCCAGCACCCGCAGTTGCTCACGCAAGGCCTCGGTCCGCTCCTCACACGCAGCCTTGGCATCAGCGGCCTTTTCCGCGCCCTCCTGCACAAACTGGTTGCCTGCCGGCAGGTTGCCGCGCCGTAGCGGGCCCGCCGTGGCGACGGCGCCGGGGGGGGCCGTGCATTCCCGCTGGTTGCGCTCGACAGCGGCGCGGGCCTGCGGGATGCCCTGGGTCTGCAGGTAGTTCTTGCGCTGCCAGGTGGGGCCGAATGCGCCCTCACCCACGGGTGCTGCTGCGGGCGGCACCGGGGTGGCGCCACGGGTGGTGGGGCGCACGTCGATCTTCTCGCCCTCCCCTACACAGGGTGCGTCCTGGAACGACACCTTGCCGTTGGCGTCCGTGCATTTGTTGATGGCCCACGCCGGGGACAGGCAGCCCAGCGCCAGGGCACAGAGGGCGTAGCGGATCAAAGTCATGGTGTCTTCCTTGGCAGGTCCATGCCGCATGCTACCGCGATGCACAAATGGGCTGGCTCGCACCGCCAGGCGCAGTCGCAGACAGCGCCGCTGGAGGTAGGCACCTGTCCCTAACATGACGCATCCCCGGTACAAACCCGGTGCGCGCGCTGCATGCCGCCCTCCTACCATCGCCGCTCGCTGGGGCCGCTGTGGCCCGTTCTGAGCAGGAGACACCGCGTGATGACCACCCCGAATGTGAATGTTGCACTCGCCGAGCAGCGGCTGCCCCTGGGGCGCCGCCGCAGCCTGGTCTTGGCGCTGGCGGGGGGCGCCGCCTTGGCCAGCCTTCCCGCGCGCGCACAGTCCACTGCAGGCGGCAAGGGAGACATCCTCATTGGCCGATCTACCGCGCTGTCTGGCGGCATGGCACCGTTCCTGTCGCCCATCCACGAGGGGCAGGAGGCCGCTGTGGAGGACGCCAATGCCAAGGGCGGCATTGGCGGCCGCAAGATCCGGCTGGTGTCGCTGGATGACGGCTTTGACGCCCGCCGTGCGCTGGACAACGCCAAACAGCTGAGCGAAAAGGACGGAGTGCTGGCGCTGTTTGGTGTGGCCGGAACCTCTCAGGTCATGACGCTGCTGCCCTACCTGGCGCAGGCCAAGCTGCCACTGATCTCGGTGTATACGGGCAGCCCTGCCGTGCGCGCGCAGCAGCACCCCTACCTCTTCACCACCCGCGCCAGCTATGCCGACGAGCTGGTGAAGATCGTGCGCAACCTGGTGGCCGTGCAGACCTCGCGCATCGCCGTGGCCTACGAAAACAACGACTTCGGCAAGCTGCTGCTGCCCCTGGTGGAAAAGACGATTGCCGCCGAGGGTGCTGCGCTGGCTGGCTCGCACGCACTGGCCTCTTCGGGTGAAGACGCGAACGCTGCTGCCAAAGCCCTGGCCACACAAAAGCCGCAGGCCGTGCTGCTGGTGGCGGCAGGCCCGTCCGTGGTGGCCTATGTGCGGGCCAACCGCGCGCACCTGGGCGTGCCCATCTATACCTTGTCGCTGGGTGCAGGCAGCGCCGTGCTCAAGGCGCTGGGCGACGACGCGCGTGGCCTGGCCGTGGCGCGCACCGGCCCGTCCCCCACCAAGCCCACCATTGCGCTCACGCGCGACTTCCAGGCCTCCATGAAGCGCCACGACAAGCCGGCGGACTACGACCGCTATACCGGCTACATGGACGCACGCGTGCTCATCGAAGGCCTGCGTGCTGCGGGCCCCGGTGTCACACGCGCCAGCCTGGTCACGGCCATGGAGGGCCTGGGCAATCTGGACCTGGGCGGTTTCAGCTACCAGTTCAGCCCGCAGAACCACCATGGGTCCAACTACGTGGACATTGCGGTGGTGGGCACGGGCGGGGTGTACCGGCAGTGAGAGCCACGACTCGCTGGCGGCTTCGGCGCCAGCAGGTCTGCAGGACATGGCACACAGCGTGGCCGTGCCGCAATGCCCCCCCCACAGCGCCACGCAAAGGCATCACCCCGGCTACCGGGTGCAGCGGGCTGCGTCCCCCACGGTGAGTTGTGCCGCCAGAACAACAAAAACCCGCA
>Ga0209960_1001238_pt1 | contig 36787 bp, 36 predicted proteins | sample ThiBiot_500_plan_2_FD_183947 | JGI IMG/M metagenome (GOLD analysis project Ga0209960, IMG submission 183947) | Wastewater bioreactor microbial communities from Cape Town, South Africa - Thiocy_expt_500_plan (SPAdes) | ecosystem: Engineered > Bioreactor > Thiocyanate-remediating >... | reverse complement strand
TTTTGGAATTTACGAGATTGACCACACGCCCCATATTGCCCGTTTCGAGCAGGTTTTTCTTGTCTTCGTCCGTAAACTTGTGACCGAAAAACTCAAAGTGGAGGTTAGGTTCTCTTTTGATACCGTGTATTGCCACGATAACATTGCCGTCTTCGCCTTGCTGTAAAGACAGGCGGGCATCTGTGCGGAGGATAGAGCCACCGAGGTTAATACCTATCGGTAAAAGTTCATTGGTTTTGTAACCTCGTAACAAAGGGTCGAGCAGGTTTCTTTTTTCAAGATACTCTTTGCTTAATCCGAGGTTTTTCATTGTGTCCCAATCAATCTGCTCCGGCTTGTAGCGGTATTCGCTTGCTTCCGTTGTTGTTTGTGCTGTTGCCATATTATTTTGATTTTCTTGTTTTTTATCGGGTTGGGGTTCTGCTTTCACTTCGTGTTCTTTAAGCACTTTTTCGCCTTGTGGAGTGGGCTTATCTACGTGCTTTTGTAATTCCTCTGCTTTTTCAGCAGCAACCGGGGCAGGCACTTTGAAGAAAGTAAAGTTTGTAGGGTTCTTTAACTGGCTGAAAAAATTGGAAAAGAAGTTGGAAAAGAAATCGCCGCTTTTATCCACACGCATAAACTGGTTTTGATTTTTTTTCGTGGGGTCAACGGTTTCCATTTTTCCGTTTTCGTCGATACTTTTTACTGCCTGGATTTTCATTTTTTCTTTATCCAGTACGAGTAATATGTCCGAAAGCTGTTCGGGCATTTCCTGTTTATTTGTTGTTTCTTCACTCATAGTCTGAAAATTTTAAAAATTCACGGTCGAATGTAAAGGAAGCCTTCACTGATTTGCACTATGTGGCACTCAAAGGCAGTGTTTGTCACTTATTGGCATCCAGTTTGGGCAAGGGTGGGTTAAAACTTTCCCTGATGAACTGATGCACATCGGACAGCTTGTAATACAATTTTCCGCTAATGGTATAATATGGGAGCTTGCCTATGGAGCGATACCGTTGCAGGGAACGATTACTTATTTTCAGCATTTGCAATAAATCCTGATTATCGAGTAATTCCTCACCGTCTATGCTGTTACGCTTCTTTTGTAAATCGTCTATGTGGTTGCCGAGAATGTCAAGCCTATCCATTATGCGTTCCATCCACGCCACAAATTCCATTTTGTCAATATTCATACGTGTACGCTTTTAATGATTACCTGATTTCAGCTTTCTGCCTTTTTCGATATAGCTTTTACCTTTCGCCATAAGCTGCTCTACATATTCATCGGTAGTTTGCACAGCGTTAGCGTTTAGCATTTCTTTGATAGCACCAATCGTATAGTAATATTGCCCGTACATTTTTGAAAAAGCTATCTGCCCATTGGTACGCATACGCCACAATGTTTTTTCGCTGATGTGTAGATACTGGCAGACTTCGTGATTGTTGAGCCACAAGCTATCGTAGCTTGTATCTTCCAGTTTGAGGATATATTCGCTAATGGCTTTCAACCGTTCGTTGAGGTGCTTCCACACTTCTTCGTCAACTGTTATAATATTCATTGTGCTGTTGTTTAATGTTCACAGGGCAAAATTCAGAAGTGTGGTAGTGTTTGTCTGCCAATGCTTACCCATTGGTTTGGCACTTTTTTGAAAATTTTTGTAATGAGGAAAACCCTTGTTTAATAAGGGTTTTAGCGGGGTTGGGATATTTTGCGGGAACCCTTTGCCCATATTTGCCAATTGGCATATATGGGCAAAGAAAAAGCAGTACATTTTGTGTACTGCTTTCCAATACCTGTGCAGATATTGCTAAAGGTCTTTATCCATATACTCTTCGAGGGAAATTTTGAGTTGGTCTAAAAACACTGTCCGGGAGCCTGCCCTTGTTTTCATCCGATGGAAAGAATGATGTATATCGTTCAACGGCGTTCGGAATAAAATTTGAAAAATCAATGCCAATTTTCTAATACCCATTTTACCGTGTGCAATAGATTTGGAAGCATACAAAGCGTAAATCAATTCTATCAGTGCATTTTGCGAGTTAGTCCAAGAAATGTCTTTGTTTCCATCCCCGTTTATTAAGATGTTATCGGGATTTTTTTCAGGGTTTATTTTGGTAAGCAAAAAAGTATAAAGTAATTCATTGGCTATGATATGGGCGACTTTGTTATCGTAATAAGTTGAAAAGCTAAGGTCAATTTCAAATACCGCACTCTTTAAACCATCGTGGTAATTGATTTTCCCGAGCCTGAAATAATTAGGGTCACGGTCGGTTCTGCCAGCACGGTAATACCTGTAAAAATCCTCATTGGATATGCTTTCCTTATATTCGGATTTGAGGATTTTCAATTGGTTTTCAAAATAGCTTTGGTGTATTCTGCCGTTGCTTACAGGACAGGTAGTTTCAATCCGGAAAACTTTATTGTAGTAAATGAGTTTCCCTAAAATTTGCGGTTTGATGTTCTTGAAAAAATCAATCTCCTGCTGTTCGTTTTTAAATCCGGTTTGCAAGACTTTGGTCTTTATGCTAAAGAGCATTTCTTTTAGGTACAAGGTCATTTGATATGCCTCATCCGCAGTTTGCATCATTTGAGAAGATAGCTTTTCTTCCTGACGCTGAATTTCCGATAATATTTTGTTCAACACGATTTCCATAGCTTAGACTTTTAGAGATTAACACCATACGTTTCGGATTTGCATTTTGTTTATTTGTCAAAACTTGGAAATAATATCGGAACCAATATCACAGATTGCCCCAACTTGGGGAAGATTTATTTTCATTACGCTTTATGATGTATATTGGAAAAAGCAGAAAAAGGGTTAAGTACGCTACGACTTAACCCTTTTTTTATTAAATTTGCAGTAATGATTTACAAGGTAATCAGATGAAAGCGAGTGCAGTAAGCACCATTACTAAATCGTTACCGATAGCACTTTCGGTTCTTGTAAACTCTTCTTTATTAGCCACTTTGGGCTATATTAATCTTTTTACCTAAAAATATCAAAATATCGTATAGTCTTACTAATCTTTATGATAGTTTATGATTAATTAAAAATTCTTTAAAAAGTCAAAATGTCATTTTCACAAAAATTAGCTAAAAAATTTTATATTTGTCAAAACTCTTTGATATGCAATCAACTTATATAGAAACTCAACAGATCTCTTTTCAGGACTTCAAAAACAGTATTCTGGATGATTATCGATTAGGAAGAATTTCCCGCGAGATGTCATACTTAGGAAGACGGGAAGTACTTACTGGTAAAGCAAAATTCGGAATTTTTGGAGATGGTAAAGAATTGCCGCAACTGGCAATGGCAAAAGTTTTCAGAAATGGAGATTTCCGCTCTGGCTATTACAGGGATCAGACTTTTGCTTTGGCAATTGATGCGGTTTCTGTAGAAAGTTTTTTTGCACAGTTATATGCTGATACAAGTGTAGAAAGAGAACCAGCTTCAGCAGGTCGTCAAATGAACGGGCATTACGCTACAAGAAGCCTAAATGCTGATGGAAGTTGGAAAGATTTGACAGCTCAGAAAAATATCTCATCTGATATCTCTCCAACGGCGGGACAAATGCCGAGGTTGTTAGGACTGGCTCAGGCTTCTAAAATTTATAATTCTGTAAAATTTGAAGGTTCTGAGAAATTTTCGAAAGACGGAAACGAAGTTGCTTTTGGAACAATTGGTGACGCTTCTACAGCAGAAGGCCATTTCTGGGAAACTCTGAATGCGGCTTGTGCATTACAGGTTCCAATGATCGTTTCGATTTGGGACGATGGTTACGGAATTTCGGTTCCTACTCAGAATCAAAGAGCAAAAGCGGATATATCCGAAATGCTTTCAGGTTTTCAGAGAAATGAAGGTGAAAATCAAGGCTGTGAAATTATCCAAGTGAAAGCTTGGGATTATCCGGCGCTGATGGAAGCTTATGCGAAAGCCGAACATTTTGCCAGATATGAAAGTGTTCCTGTTGTAATACATGTAACGGAAGTAACACAGCCGCAAGGCCATTCAACATCTGGTTCGCATGAGCGTTATAAATCTGAAGACAGATTAAGCTGGGAATCTGAATTTGATGGATTAATTAAATTCAGGGAATGGATTTTGGATTACAGCATCGAAATCGAAGGCCAGGAAGAAGTTTTGGCAACCGCTGAGGAGTTAGATTCAATTGATTCGGAGGCTAAAAAATTAGTAAAAGAAGGACAAAAAAAAGCTTGGGAAGCTTACCAAAAAACAATTTCTGATCTTAAGTCTGACGTTTTACCTTTAGTAGAATCCATTAAAAACCAAAACTCCGAAATTGGAAATTTGATCGAGACTTTCAATAAAATCATTTCTGTGAGCAAAAAGGATGTTTTCCAATTGATAAGAAAGACATTATTGTTGACAAGGAACCAAGATTCAGCTGAAAGAAATATATTGAAATCGAAATACGAAGAAATCTTAAAAATCGAAAAAGATAATTATTCTTCTCATCTGTATTCTGAATCGGAATGGAAAGCGACTAATGTTAAAGAGATCAAACCGATATTTTCTGATTCTTCCGAAGAAGTAGATGGTAGAGTAGTTGTAAGAAATAACTTTGATAAAATCTTTGAAAAATATCCTCAATCTTTGGTTTTTGGCGAAGATGCGGGAAATATCGGAGACGTCAACCAAGGTTTGGAAGGACTACAGGAAAAATATGGTGATGTAAGAATTGCTGATACAGGAATCCGTGAAGCTACGATTCTTGGACAAGGAATTGGAATGGCAATGAGAGGTTTGAAACCAATTGCCGAAATCCAATATCTTGATTATATTTTGTATTGTCTTCAAGGGATGAGCGACGATTTGGCAACGGTTCAATACAGGACCAAAGGTGGGCAAAAAGCGCCTGTCATTATCAGGACGAGAGGCCACCGGTTGGAAGGTGTATGGCATTCCGGTTCGCCAATGGCAGGAATTCTTAATCTTTCCAAAGGGATCAATATTTTGGTTCCAAGAAATTTGACAAAAGCCGCAGGATTTTACAATACTATGCTCCAAAGTGACGAACCAGCCGTGATTGTAGAATGTCTGAACGGTTACAGACTGAAAGAAAAACAGCCGGACAACTTAGGAGAATTCACAGTTCCAGTTGGAAAAATAGAAGTAACAAAAGAAGGTACAGATGTAACTTTAGTAACTTATGGTTCTACCTGGAGAATTGTGACTGAAGCTGCAAATGAATTGAAAAAGCTAGGGATTTCTGCAGAAGTTATTGATGTTCAGTCTTTGATTCCATTTGATCTATCTCACGAGATTGCTGAGAGTGTGAAAAAAACAAACCGATTGGTAATAATAGATGAAGATGTTGAAGGAGGAACTTCGGCGTTTATTCTTCAGCAGATTTTGGAAAAACAAAAAGCCTTCAGATATTTGGATTCGGATCCGTTGACAATTTCTGCTGAGAATCACAGGCCAGCTTATGCAAGTGACGGAGATTATTTCAGTAAGCCTTCCGCAGATGATATTGTGGAAAAAGTATATCAATTGTTCAATGAATTGAATCCGGGGAAATATCCAGCGATTTACTAAATTGAAATTTTAAAATAAGCCAAATAAACCTTTTGAAGATTCTATTTTCAAAAGGTTATTTTTTTGCAGATCTTCTATGAAAGATTCTTCATTATGAAAACGGATTTCAATATTTTCGAAAGTTGATTTTCGGTAAGCATAACCTTCCATAAAGTCTTTGTTATCATTCCATTGCTGCAGATCCATCTTTCTCATCCATCTGATAAAATTTGTATGAGAATCTGTCCGGAAGCTTTTGTTTCTTTTTAACAAAGTATACTTCATTAGATGTAAAGTTTTCAGCAAATGTAACAAAATCAATTTATTTTTTTTATTAATTAAAAATTAATTTTTATGTATACATTTTATAAACAAAATATTGAATATTAAATATTAAATTTCTTAATTAAACCTAGATTATTTTATTTTCAATAATTTTTGAAAGTTTAGAAATTTTAATTACATTTGTACAAGAAATCAATTTTTACAAAATGAAACTTACAGAAGCTAAAGAAAAATACATCCAGACTTGGGGAACTTTTGCCACCAACTGGGGGATCAATAGAACAATGGCGCAGGTTCACGCTTTGCTTTTGGCAGAGGGAAAACCCTTGTCCACAGATGAAGTGATGGAAAAACTGGAAATTTCCAGAGGAAATGCCAATATGAACCTTCGGAATCTGATGGATTGGGGAATCGTAAAAAAAGAATTGGTAAAAGGTGATAGAAAAGAGTATTTTTTGGCAGAAAAAGACGTTTGGTTTCTGTTCAAACAGATTACAAAAGAGCGCAGAAAGCGGGAAATAGAACCTGTTGTTTCATTTTTGGAAGAGCTGAAGAATGTAGAAGATGATTCCGATGAAGCAAAACAATTTGTTAAACTAATGGAAGATTTTGGAAACGTGACCAACAAAATCAATAATATAATGGGCTTGGCAATAAAAAGTGATGATCATTGGCTGGTTGGGAAAATCACCAACTTACTAAAATAGAAAAGGATTGTTTTCCTTTTTTATTTCGAATTAACTTTCAATAATTACTGAAAATATAAAAATTACAATACTATGAAAACTTATTTAAAATATGATTCAGAACTTAAAGGGATTCTAATTGCTTCATTTTTAATTTCTTTTATTCTGATAAATTTTCTTGATGGTGATTTTGCTGTAAAATTAATAATTTTCGAATTTTTCCTGATTGCAATTGTTCAATATACAAATAACTTAATCAAATTTTTCTCTAAAATTTACATCAGAACAGATTCGCGATATGTATATATTTTTCTTTCAAGTTATGTAGTAATAGGCTTTATTCTTTGGATATTATGTTCAATTTTCGATGTTAATAAAGGAAGCACATCACTCAAAAATATTTTCGAATTGATGGTTATTTCTTGGCTGATTCTGTCTCCAATCCTTATCATTCAATCTTTACTCATCAGTTATTCAGATAAAAAAGAAATCTATGAAAAACCTGCTATTTAAAATCTTTATGAAGATTCTTTTCAGAACAAACAAAAGAACTAAAGACGATTTTCTTAACCTTTAAAAATCAAACACAATGAAAACTTTACAAAATCACATTCTCATTTACGACAAAGATTGTCCAATGTGCAACGTCTATTCAAAAGGCTTCATCAAATCCGGAATGCTCGATGAAAACGGAAGAGAAGCTTTTTCAGAAATCACTTCTGAAACTAAAAATAAGATTGATGTTCATCGGTCAAAAAATGAAATCGCATTGATTGATACAAAAAATAATAGAGTAATTTACGGACTGGAAAGTTTGCTCGCAATCATTGGAAACTCTTTTCCGACTTTAGAAAAAATCGCAAGAATAAAGCCTTTTCATTGGTTTTTCCAGAGACTTTACAAATTCGTTTCTTACAACAGAAAACAGATTATTCCTTCCGAAAAAGATTTGACCAAAGACAATTGTGTTCCGGATTTCAATTTGAAATATAGACTGTTTTACCTTGCTTTTGTTTTATTGTTTTCCGCTTATGTTTTAGGATTTTACAATCAGCGTTTGTTCCCGAATTTTAAAAATAATTTTGGATTAGAATTTTTCATCTGCTGTATGCAAATCCTTTGGCAGAGCGCATTTATGGGAATTTATCTCAAAGACAGAATCTGGGATTATCTTGGAAATATGATGACCGTTTCTTTGCTTGGAACATTACTTTTAATTCCCGCTTTATTCTTCAATTTTAGCCAAGTATTCTATTTTATCTACTTCGGAATTGTAGTATTCATAATGTTTTTAGAACATTTGAGACGATGCAGAATTCTGAAATTCGGGATAATTCCAACCATTTCCTGGATGTTGTTCAGAATCACTTTCGGGGCTATTCTCTTATATATTGTTTCTAATTCTTAAATGATTTGGGCGCCTAATATCCTTCCTCTTTTCCGCTTATCATTCTGAAGTTCTAGAAGAGTCCGCTCAAGCCTACGCGAGTTTCGCAAAATAACATTAGGTAGTAAAAAGAAATTAACAACTTAAAATTGATCAAAATGAAAATAATCATTGCAGCTGGAACCGGTTTCCTTGGAAGAAATCTCGAAAACTATTTTCTTGATAAAAATTACGAAGTCAAAATACTTACAAGAAACCCAAAGCGTAAAAACGAAATTTTCTGGGACGCAAAAACAATCGGGATTTGGAAAGACGAGCTGGAATATGCAGATGTTCTCATCAATCTTGCCGGGAAGTCAGTAGACTGTCGTTATAATGATAAGAACAGGAAAGAAATCTACAATTCCAGAATAGATTCAACAAGAGTTTTGCAAAGCGCTATTGATGAATGTCAAAATCCACCAAAAATTTGGCTGAATGCAAGTTCCGCAACTATTTATGTTCACTCAGAGACGCATCTCAATACAGAAAAAAACGGAATCATCGGTGACGATTTCTCAATGAATATCTGTAAATCTTGGGAGAAAGAATTCTTCAAAAAAGAAAATCAAAATATCAGAAAAGTGGCGCTCAGAACTTCTATCGTTCTTGGGAAAAATGATGGTGCATTTCCAAAATTTAAACAAATTGCAAAATTAGGTTTAGGCGGAAAGCAGGGTAGAGGCAATCAGTTGATGAGCTGGATTCATATTGATGATTTTTGTGAAGCCGTTAATTTTATTATTGAAAACGAAAACTTTGAAGGCGCAATTAACATTACAGTTCCAAAACCTTTATCTAACGAAAATATGATGGGTCAAATTCGGAAAAAGATTAAAGTCTCATTTGGGATTCCAAGTCCAGTTTGGTTATTGGAATTAGCTTCAGTCTTCATCAAAACAGAAACAGAACTTATGTTAAAAAGCAGGAATGTCTATCCTGAGATTTTGTTGGAAAATGATTTCAAATTTCGATATGATACTTTTGAAAAAGCCTTAGAAGAATTATAATTTGATTTAATAAAAAACACTTCGACTACGCTCAATGTGACATACTTAATACTAAACATTTCAATATAGTAATATCAGTCTGGGAGGAGCCGAAGACTTTCAATCCAATAATAAATTTAATTTCAAAACTTTGGAATCCAACCTTCAAAGTTTTTTCATAAATTTTCAAAATAATTCCAACCTTTTTTGAACTATCGCATCTTTCCTTATAAAAGCTAATGTATGGAACACGACATATACTTAAGATGCAGAAATAAAGACCGCAACGCACAGCGGAAACTTTATGAAGAATACGCAGGACGATTCTTCGCGGCTTGTAAGCGTTATTTGAAAAACGATGAAGATGCGGAGGAAGTTTTAGCAGATTCTTTCTACATTATTTTCACAAAAATGGAACAGCTCAAAGATTTTCAGGTTTTTGATGCCTGGGCAAAGAAAATTGTGGTGAATCAATGTCTTCAGAAGCTTCGCAAGAAACAGCCGTTTTCAATTTCTATTGAAGAAAATTTTGTGGATTTACCAGATTCCGAAACAGAAAATGTTTCAGAAGAAAAAGGCATTTTATCTCTTCTTAATTTCCTTCCGGAAGGTTGCAGAACGATTTTCAATCTTTTTGCAATGGAAGGTTATCCTCACAAAGAAATTGCGCAAATGCTTTCTATCTCAGAAGGAACATCCAAATCTCAGGTGAATTTTGCTCGTAAGAAATTGCAGGAGCTTATGAAACTTCAAACAATTAATTCTTAAAGTTTTAAAAAATGGAAAATAAAGATATCGATAAAATGTTTAGTGATGCCGGGAAATCGGCAGAAGTAAATCCAACATTTCCTTCTTTTGAAAAAGTTTGGGAAAAGGTTGAAGAGAAATTAGATAAAAAAGAAAACAAGAAAAGAACCATCCCGGTTTGGTTTTCGTACGGAGTTGCTGCTGGTTTGGCTTTGACATTTGGTGTTTTATATTTTACAAATGACAGTAAAGTTAAAATTGAGTCTCAAGTTGCTGATAGAATTGAAGGAAAACCAATCAATCCTAACCTAGTAGAAATTCCGAAAAAAGTACAGGAAATTAATAAAAAATTTGGTGAGAATTTGGCAAAAAATCCAATAAAACCAATGGAAGCGAAAGATATTATTGCCTATCATAATCCTAAGCCAAAAAAGAATGAAATAGATGACTTATACCAAAAATTAAGACAAGAATATAAAACGGACGACATTTCTATCGAAAAAGCCAAAAATGGGAAAATTATAGCGTCTGTGAATAATCAACCAACTTTTAATTTTCAAAGAAAAAGTTTTCGAGGAATTGAACTTGAAAGAAAAAACAATGATGCTGGTTTTTCAGATAAAAAAGCAGCGTACACAACCGATGAAAAGATTGTTAAAAGAATTGAATTCGGAAATGTAGATATGCCTCTAAATCAAAAAATAGCATCTTCAGAAACACCTCCGCCACCAATCTCAAAACTTTTGGAAACAACAAGCGGAATTGTTGAAAATTATGTTTACGAACCAGTTTCAGTATACACACCGCCACCTCCGCCTCCAATTACAGCAAAAAGTAGTACAGCTGAAGTGAAATTTTCTAAAGATGCGGTTGCAAAATCTAAAGAATTGTCAGAATTTTTAGCAAGTAGAACAATGTATTCTCCATTATCAGGAAAAGCTGCAGGTCTTGAAATTACCAGATCATCTGCCTCTAAAGATATTATGATTCGTGGAGCCGCTTCTGTTGATTCATCAAAAAAACCTTTGTACATTTTAGACGGAAAAGTGTCTTCTTTGGAATCTATAAAATCCATTAATCCAAAAATTATAGAATCTGTAAAAGTTCTTAAAAAAGAAGCAGCTACAAGTCTTTATGGAGATCAAGCTATAAATGGAGTCGTTATCATCAAAACAAAAAATCTGTCAAAAAAGGAACTAAGAAAATTTAACCGAGAATACAAACTCGAAAATAAAGAACAAGAAGAAATTATACTTCCAGACGCAGGAAAACTAACGGCAGGCGAAGTGAATGATTTTTCCAAATGGAATTATTGGCAAGATATCGCACTGCCTGTTTTGGATCAATACAAAAAAAACTGGAAAATTTTTCCGGACAAAAGAGTTTCGGTTCAATTGACCAATTTTGATAGCAATCCCATTATTGGAAAAAAACTGAAATTGGTAAATGATAACAAAGAAACCGTTTGGGAAAGCATAACCGATAATCGTGGAAATGCCGAATTGTGGATTTCTTCTATCATAAACCAACAAAATATTTTTGGAAATTATAGAATAGAAGATGAGTTTGGAAATGTTCTGTCTGAAAATGTAAAAGAATTCCGAAACGGACAAAATCTGATTAAAATCAACGAAAGTTGTACCAAAAAAAGAGCCTTGGATTTGGTTTTTATGGTAGATGCAACCGGATCTATGGGCGATGAAATTAATTATCTGAAATCTGAATTATTAGACGTTTTGAAAAAAGTAGAATCTAATCTAAAAAATACAAATGTGAGATATGGTTCGGTTTTTTACAGAGATCACGGTGACGATTATGTAACCCGCAAATTCAATTTTTCTAATGATGCCGAAAATCTGATTAATTTTATCAAAAAACAAAACGCAAAAGGTGGCGGCGACCAACCGGAAGCCGTTGTAGAAGCTTTGGAAACTTCGGTTGATGAACTTAGCTGGAGCAACGGAAATGCAACCAAGATAATGTTTCTACTTTTGGATGCACCACCACATTTGTCCGATGAAAACATTGAAAAGCTTCATCAAAAAATTAAATTGGCTGCCAAAAAAGGAATCACTATTATCCCAATTGCAGCAAGTGATACCGATAAACAAACAGAATATCTGATGCGTACTTTTGCACTGTTAACCAACGGAACTTATACTTTTCTTACCAATGACAGCGGAATAGGGAATAATCATATCAAGCCAACGGCAAGTGAATATGAGGTTGAAAAGTTGAATGATTTGTTGTTGAGACTAATTCTTCAACGTTCAACAGTTCCGGATTGTAAAAATGGCGTTATGAAAGAATTTATCAATAAAAAACTGGAAGTCGAAAGTTTGGATAAAAAAGATTTCGCCACTAAGATTTATCCAAATCCAACAAAAGGTAGTTTCCAAATTGATACAAAAAGAGACATCGAAGAATTTGTTCTATATGATTATACAGGCAAGATATTATTAAGGAAAAATAATTTGAGCAAAGGTTCTAATTCATTTGATATTTCTGGATATCCTCAAAGCGTTTATGTGATTCGGCTGAAATATGGAACAGAATCAGAAACTTTTAAACTGATAAAGAATTAAATGATTAAGCAACTTTTATAGTTGCTTTTTGTCATACTATGCTTCCAATAATTTTCCGTAAATTCGCATAAAATTTTTTAATCACATGAACTACGATATCATAGTTATAGGAAGTGGACCTGGCGGTTATGTGACTGCAATCAGAGCTGCTCAATTGGGTTTCAAAACAGCCATTGTCGAAAAAGAAAATCTTGGAGGTATTTGTCTTAACTGGGGTTGTATCCCAACAAAAGCACTTCTGAAATCGGCTCACGTTTTCAATTATTTGAAACATGCCGAGGATTATGGTCTTAATAAAGTGGAGAACCCAGGATTTGACTTCACCAAAGTAATCCAGAGAAGTAGAGGGGTTGCTTCTAAGATGAGCAGCGGAATCCAGTTCCTGATGAAGAAAAATAAAATCGATGTGATCATGGGGACTGCCAAGGTAAAAGCTGGTAAAAAAGTTTCTGTTGTAGATGCTGAAGGAAAAACAACCGAATATACAGGAACACATATTATTATTGCAACCGGAGCACGTTCCAGAGAATTACCAAATCTTCCTCAGGATGGTAAAAAAGTAATCGGATACAGACAGGCACTTTCTCTTCCTGAGCAGCCAAAATCTATGATTGTTGTAGGTTCTGGCGCCATTGGAATTGAGTTTGCTGATTTCTATAATTCTATGGGAACTAAAGTTACCGTGGTGGAATTTTTACCAAACATTGTTCCTTTGGAAGATGAAGAAGTTTCAAAACACGTTGAGAAATCTCTGAAAAAATCAGGTATCGAGATCATGACCAATTCTTCTGTGGAATCTGTGGATACTTCCGGGAATGGCGTAAAGGCAAAAGTAAAAACAGCCAATGGAGAAATTACACTGGAAGCTGATATTCTTCTTTCTGCTGTTGGAATTGCTGCTAACTTAGAAGGAATAGGCTTGGAAGAAGTTGGAATCAAAACCGATAAAGGAAGAGTTTTGGTTAATGAATGGTATGAGACTTCTGTACCTGGCTATTACGCGATCGGCGATATTATCCCAACTCAGGCTTTGGCTCACGTCGCTTCTGCTGAAGGAATCACTTGTGTTGAGAAAATCAAAGGTCTTCATGTTGAAAAAATTGATTATGGCAATATTCCTGGTTGTACCTACTGCCATCCGGAAATTGCTTCCGTTGGTTTGACTGAGAAACAAGCTAAGGAAAAAGGTTATGAGCTTAAAGTGGGCAAATTCCCATTGTCAGCATCAGGAAAAGCGACTGCAAACGGCGATACAGACGGATTTATCAAAGTGATTTTCGATGCGAAATATGGGGAATGGTTAGGATGTCATATGGTTGGCGATGGTGTAACTGATATGATTGCTGAAGCTGTTGTTGCAAGAAAATTGGAAACAACTGGTCACGAGATCATCAAATCTATCCACCCACACCCAACGTTGTCTGAGTCTATTATGGAAGCTGCTGCTGCTGCTTATGGAGAGGTGATTCATATTTAATGAGATTAACATAATATTCATATTATAAAACCACAGATTGTTCTGTGGTTTTTTTAATTTTACTTTATGGAAGATTCAAAGTTGGGATTGGTTTTGTCAGGTGGAGGAACGCGTGGTTTGGCCCATGCAGGAGTATTGAAATTTCTAAATGAAAAAAATATAGAGCCGGATATTATCTCCTGCTGTAGTGCTGGTTCAATCGTTGGTTCTCTTTATGCATTTGGGAAATCACCAGAAGAAATTTTGGATTTTTTCCAGTCTGTATATTTTTTCAACTGGAAACATTTTACATTCAACCAACCGGGCTTGGTTTCATCAGCAATTTTCTCAACTTATCTTAATCCGATTTTTGAAGATTCGACTTTAGGCGATTTGAAAAAAGATGTCAGGATCGTTGCAACGGAACTGATTACGGGACAACAGAAAGTTTTCGAGAAAAATTATAAAGTGGTTGATGCTATTATTGCTTCGTCTTGTATTCCAGGGATTTCCACACCTTATTTTATAGGAACAGAAATGTATAGTGATGGTGGTGTACTTAATAATTTTCCTGCGGATGTCATTCATAATGAGTGTGATACAATGATAGGTGTTTATGTGACGCCACCACAAGATGTAGAAGCTAATGACCTGAGAAGTATTCGTTCGGTAACTACGCGCGCCTACGAGTTATTATCACACAGAACGGAAATTTACAAATTTGCATTTTGTGATTGGTTTATTACTTCCAAAAAACTTTCAAAATATGGAACCTTTGAAAGAAAACCACAAAGATTAGAAGAGATTTTTCAAATCGGTTACGAAGAAGCAAAACGAACTTTTTCCGAAAATGAAGAAGAATTTGAGCAGATTTTTATAAGATGAGATTCAAATTATTTTTTCGCCACAAATTTTGCAGTAACGAGCATTATCATCATTGTCTTGGTTACCACATCTTTTGCATTGGAAATTGTTCCTATTTTGTTTTCTGAACTCGGATGTTACAATGCCGGTTGGGACGGCAATAATGCTGTAACCGCATAGCATCACAATGATGGAAAGGATTTTTCCTACAGGAGTTCCCGGAGAGATATCGCCGTACCCTACGGTTGTAATGGTGACAACAGCCCAATAAACACTTTGAGGAATACTACTGAATCCATTTTTTCCTCCTTCAACAATATACATCAGTGAGCCAATAATTATGATGAAAATAATCATAAATAAAAGGAAAATATAAATCTTTCTGGAGCTGTGTCGTAATGCAGAGACAATGAATCTCCCATCGTGCATATAGTCGGCAAGATTAAAGATCCTGAAAATCCTTAGTATTCTGAGTATTCTTATAACTGCGACAAAATGCCATACAGGAAAAAATAAACTGATATAAAATGGTATAATTGATAAAAAATCAATGATTCCTAATGGACTGAAAATGTATTCTTTCCTGTCTTTTATACAAATAATTCTCAGTATATATTCTATCGTAAATATCAATGTGATGAAAAACTCGGCGTAATAAAATTCTCGATAATATTGTAGTCTTATGATAGGAATAGTTTCTACCATTAATAGAATGGTAGAAATTAGGATTAATGTCAATAAGCTTATATCAAAAATTTTTCCGGCTTTTGTGTTGGATAAATAAACGATTTCGTAAATTTTTTTTCTCCAGCCTTCTTCCGGAATAAGATCAAATTCTGGTTTTATTTTCATTGATTTAAAATAAAATATGAAGTTAATAAAAAAATGAATGTAAATAGATTGATAAATTATAGACAAAAGTCTTTTTTATTTGGACAAAAGTCTTATATTTGTAAATATAAAAACAAAGAAATGAAAAAGTATAAGACAATAGACGATTCCAATGTTGTTAATGAGCCTATCGCATTGTATGGTTATCAGAACTTTGATGATGCTGGTGTGTTTAAAATAATAGATATAGCACAAAAGGGTATTTCTTTCAAGTTTTTTGATAATCTGGTGAAGAAGTTTCCGTTCACTTTTCAGGAGTGGGCGGAGTTTTTACATATCTCAGGTAAAACACTGTCTCGCTATCAGAAAGAAGAAAAGACCTTTGACACACTACAGTCAGAAAAGATTCTTCAGATAGAGATGTTATACACAAGAGGAGAGAAGGTGTTTGGTTCTTCAGAGCATTTTTTGATTTGGTTGCAAACAGAGAATGTGGCTTTGGGAAAAACAAAGCCGCAAGATTTGTTAGGAAGTAGTTTTGGGATATCACTTCTTATGGATGAGTTAACTCGTATAGAGCACGGTATTTTAGCGTAAGCCATGATAGTTTACAGGCTTTCGAAGGAAGTTTATGCAAACGACCTTTCCGGAAAAGGAGCGGAAATAGCCGGCGGGCGATGGAACAGCAAAGGCAGTGCTGCTTTATACACGGCACAATCCATTGCGCTATGCGTGACGGAAATAGCTGTTCATATTCCTTTGGGGATTTTACCAAAAGATTACCGTTTGATTCATATAGAAATTCCGGATACTGATTTTTTTGAACCCAAAAGATTACCAAAAGACTGGAATACTTTTCCTCATCCCGACAGCACGCAGAAAATTGGAGATCGATTTCTCAAAGAAAACAAATTCCTGTTTATGAAGGTTCATTCTGCGGCTGTACAAGGAGAGTTCAATTATATTATTAATCCAAAACATATTGATTTTTCTGATGTTAAAATCAAGAAAATAGAAAAGTTTACTTTTGATGACAGACTATTCATCAGATAAAAATAGAATTAAATGAAGATCAAAGAATTTATAAAGGAATTTGAACAAATCATTCCAATAAGACAGGCAGAAGATTTCGATAATGTTGGCTTGCTTTGTGGAAGTCCTGACAGAGATATTTCTGGTGTTTTGATTGCGCACGATGCTTTGGAATCCGTTGTTGATGAAGCGGTTGAAAAGAATTATAATCTGATTCTTTGTTTTCATCCCATTATTTTTTCCGGGCTCAAGTCAATTACTGGAAAGAATTATGTAGAAAGAGCTGTTCTGAAAGCTTTGGAAAATAAAATTGCAATCTATGCGATTCATACGGCTTTTGATAATGATTATTTTGGCGTAAATTATAAAATCTGCGAAGTTATTGGTTTGAAGAATCAAAATGTTCTGATGCCAAAGCATAATCAATTAAAAAAATTGGAAGTTTATGTTCCTGTTGATTCTGCTGAGAAGTTGAAAAATGCTCTATTTGAAACTGGAGCTGGAAATATTGGTTTCTATGATGAATGTAGTTTTTCAATCAATGGCAACGGAACTTTTCGACCTTTGGAAGGTTCAAATCCGGTAACAGGAAGTCATAATGAAAGAGAAAACGCTAATGAAGTTTTACTTTCTGTAATATTTGAAGACTATAAAAAGCATCAGATTCTCTTTGCGATGAAACAAAATCATCCTTACGAAGAAGTCGCTTATCAATTAATTTCTCTCGAAAACGAAAATCAATATACTGGTTTGGGAAGATTTGGGGATTTGGAAATAGAAATGGATGAAATTAATTTTCTGAAATTCGTAAAGGAAAAATTCAATCTTAATGTTATCAGACACAATAATTTAACTCAGAAAAAAATTAAAAGAGTAGGTGTTTTGGGCGGAAGCGGAGCAAGCGGAATCAAGTCTGCATTATCCGCAAAATGTGATGCATATTTGACTGGCGATGTTAAATACCACGACTTTTTTTCCGTGGAAGATAAAATGCTGATTTGCGATATTGGACATTTCGAATCAGAACAATTTGTAACTCAACAATTATTTGAAATTTTGTCCGAAAAATTCACTACATTTGCAATCGCTAAAACGACAAAAAAAACAAATCCTGTTAATTATTTTATATAGATATGGCTAAAGTAAACGAAATTTCTGTTGAAGAAAAATTAAGAGCTCTTTACGATTTGCAAATTATCGATTCCCGTTTGGATGAGATTCGCAATACAAGAGGCGAATTGCCAATTGAAGTAGAAGATCTTGAGATAGAAATTGAAGGTCTTGAAAAAAGAGCACAAAAATTTGAGGCTGAAATTGCTGAACAAAATGCTGAGATCAATAACAAAAAAGAGTTGGCAAAGCAAGCTCAAAACCTTATTGATAAATACAAAGCTCAACAAGATAACGTTAGAAATAACAAAGAATTCGAAGCGTTAGCAAAAGAGGTAGAATACCAGGAGTTAGAGATCCAATTAGCTGAAAAAAGAATTAAAGAATTCGGATCCAGAATCGATCATAAGAAAGAAACTTTGTCTGATCTTAATGCTAAGATTGACGAATTGAAAAACCACCTTTCGCACAAGAAAAACGAATTGGATAATTTGATTTCTGAAACACAGAAAGAAGAAGATTATCTATTGGAAAAATCTAAAGAATTTGCTGAGAAAATCGATGACAGATTGTTGGCTTCTTACCAAAGAATCCGTCAAGGTTCATCTACAGGTCTTGCCGTTGTAGGTTTGGAAAGAGGAGCGCCAAAAGGTTCTTTCTTCACAATCCCGCCACAAAAGCAAATGGAAATTGCTCAAAGAAAGAAAATCATTATCGATGAGCATTCTGGAAAGATCTTGGTAGATGACGAGCTGGTGAACGAAGAAACTGCTAAAATGTTAGATATTATCAAATTCAACTAAGATTTTTTTAAAATATAAGAAAAAAGAGACCTGAAATTCAGGTCTCTTTTCGTTTGAGAGAAAATTAATATAAAATTACCGGATATTAACAGAACCGGAACTGCTTTCGTTTTTGGTCACTTTATTCAGGTCACCTCTTTTCACAACATTGATATCGCCGCTGGAAGAAGCACTTGCTGTCACGCTATTACGAACACCAATCGTAATGTCAGCCGAAGAAGAAGTGGTAAGAACCGCGCTGTCTGCCGTTAAATTTTCAGCTTTGATATCGCCGCTTGAAGATGCCTGAGCACTTACAGTATCTGCTTTTCCTTTGATATTGATTCCTCCGGATGAAGAAGACTGCAGATTTAGATTCCTTGCATTGATTTCTCCATAAAAATCACCACTGCTGGAAGCTTGGATATTAATGTTGCTTCCGTTGATATTTCCTTTGATGTTTCCGGAGCTTGAAACTTTCACATCAAGGTCAGAAAATTTGAAATCATCTTTCAAAACAATGCTTCCGCTTGAGTTAGCTACCAATCCGTCAAAATCCTTAGCATAAACTTTAATTTTGATTCTGTCGGTTGAGATGTTCAATTTACCTTCCGATTGGATTTTCACCTGAACTTTTCTGCCTTCCTGTTTTACGACTACATATTTCATCAGGTCAGAAGGAGCATACACCACAATTTTTTCTTCGCTGGATTTAAAAACTTCTGCGCTAAGAGAAGTTGAAATTTGTAACTCGTCAAAATCCATCGAATAAGATTTCTCGATCACTTCACCTTTTCCGGAGTCAGATAATAGGTGAGAAAACATCACGTCATTGGAACCATTTTTCTGTATGCAGGAAAAATTGGTAACAGAAGCCAAAAGAATTAGGGATAAAAGTTTTATTTTCATAAGTATAATTTTTTATAGTTTTTGATTTGTTATTAATATGACAATTGAAAAGTCTTTTTCGTTACATTCAAAAAATAAAAATTTTCATTTTAATTAATTTTCTAAATTTACAGCATTAAAAATAAATTATTGATTATGAAAAACATATTGTTTGCTTTCGTATTGATAGGCCTTTCTGTTTCAGCATTCGCACAATCCGGTCCGCCGGCTGGTGATGCCAAAGTAGGAGAGTTCTATGGTCAGGATGTTTCCGCAAAAGCTATTAAGAAAGCAATTTCTACAGACGAACTGAATAAAGAATTAAAATCAACACCGAAAATTTCTAAAACTTCCGTGAAAGGAAAAGTTACTGGCGTGTGTCCTAAAAAAGGATGTTGGGTAAGTCTGGCTACAGATTCTGGCGAAACTTTTTTTGTTAAAATGAAAGATTATGCATTCTTCGTCCCAACCGCTTTGGAAGGTAAAACTGTAGTGTTGGAAGGTAGCGCAGAAAGCAAAACGACTTCTGTAAAAGAATTGCAACATTACGCAGAAGATGCTAAAAAACCGCAAGCAGAAATCGATGCGATTACAGAACCAAAGACTGAAACAAGATTTTTGGCAAGCGCCATCAAGGTTGTAGAGTAACTTGATTAAGATAAATTTAAGATAAAGCTGATTAAAGAATCAGCTTTATTTTTTTATAAATTTTTGACTGCTTTTTTTATTTTCAGAGAAGATTTCTACAATATATACTCCGTTTTTTAGTTCAGAAACATTTAGATTATTAGAATTGATTTTTCTATTTAAAACTAATTTTCCTTGAATGTCAAATATTTTTACATATTCAATTTTATGATTAAAGTTCAAATAATCTGAAGAAGGATTAGGGTAAATTTTAAAATCATTTAAAGAATTAACTTCTTGAGAAGCAAGCAAGCAATCAGTCGTTACATTTGGAATTCCTTTATTAATGAAAAAATCTTTTTCATTCTCATCACAACAAACATAATTGAGTTTCGGACATTCTAAAAAGCCTTCATCAAAATTTTGCTTTTTCCCATTTTTAATATAAATACTTGAAAGATTTGGTAGTCTAAAAACATTTAAAGTTTCTAAATTTATATTTTGTGAGACGTTTATAGAAGATATTAAGTTTGAATCACTAATAAGAATTTTTTTTAATTTCAGATTTTTGCTGAAATCGAGACTAGAAATTTTATTATTACTTATTGAAAAATATTCCAAATTCAAGCTCTTTGTTAAATCAATAGAATTTATATTCTCAGGAATATTTACTCCTCGTAGATTTGAATTTTGTATTGGTAGCAAAAGCGAATTCAAATTAGGAGAGTTATACCAAAAGTTTACATACATAACGTTCGAATTACTGAAATCTATGGATGCCATATTTGTATTTGCAAAAGTAATATCTTGTAATCCTTGTAAAGGAGAAAAATTGAATGTCACTAAATCGTCGTCATCAATTCTTATTTTAGTGAGCAAATTACAATTGTCAAGATTTAATGATTTTAAATAGTTAGACCCAATCCTTATTTCTTCAAGATTTATATTTTTACTCAAATCCAAAGAATTATACTGTCCAGTAATCACGAGTTTTTTAAGTTTTGTATTATTGGTAACATTCACTGAATTTATTATAGTATCAAATAAATCAAGTTCTTCTAATAGTATAGAATTTTCAATATTTATGCTTTCTAAAGCTTTATTATATAAGCCTTTGATCTTTTTTAATTTAGTATTATTTGATAATGATAAAGTTTTAAGATTAGTATTATGTTCAATATTTAATTCTGTTAGATTTTTAAAAGCTTCGATACCAGTAATATCAATGATATTGTTTTGATAAGTTGTTGCAAGATAACTGATGTTTTCCGCTTCAATTACTTGAATTTCTCCATCATTGTTTAAATCAACACTGGTGAAATTTCCCTGTAAATCTTTAGCTTGATATTTTGTTGGATTAATATTAAGCAAATAAGCTTTAAAAATTTGGTCTGGAATAGTTACATTCTGAGAAAAAGAAAATGTAAAAAAGTAAAATAAAATAAAAGAGTATAATTTTCTTGCCATAATGGTTGAAAGTTTTGTCAAATATAATCATTTATGGTTTTTGTTTGAGCATTTATTTTAATAGTCTAATACTTTGTAGGAGGACTTTAATCTCCGTATATTTACACTCTAAATTTTCAAAAAATGGCAGACTGGAAAACCGTCAAAGAATACGAAGATATTACCTATAAAAAATCAAATGGCGTCGCAAGGATCGCTATCAATAGACCAGAAGTCAGAAACGCTTTCCGACCAAAAACAACCTCAGAACTTTACGATGCTTTTTATGATGCTTACGAAGATTCGTCAATCGGGGTCGTGTTGCTGACAGGCGAAGGTCCGAGTCCAAAAGACGGCGGTCACGCGTTCTGTAGCGGTGGCGACCAAAAAGCACGTGGACACCAAGGTTATGTTGGCGAAGATGGAAGACATCGTCTTAATATTTTGGAAGTTCAGCGTTTGATTCGTTTTATGCCAAAAGCTGTGATCGCTGTTGTAAATGGTTGGGCTGTTGGAGGTGGACATTCGCTTCACGTGGTTTGCGATTTAACTTTGGCGAGCGAAGAACACGCGATTTTTAAACAAACCGATGCTGATGTTACGAGTTTTGACGGAGGTTATGGTTCTGCTTATTTAGCGAAAATGGTTGGTCAGAAAAAAGCAAGGGAGATTTTCTTCTTAGGCAGAAATTATTCTGCCCAGGAAGCGGCGGATATGGGAATGGTCAATGCGGTAATTCCTCACGCTGAATTAGAAGACACAGCTTACGAATGGGCTCAGGAAATCCTTGCAAAATCTCCAACCTCCATCAGAATGCTGAAATTCGCTATGAATTTGACAGACGACGGAATGGTTGGTCAGCAGATTTTTGCAGGAGAGGCAACGCGTTTAGCTTATATGACAGAAGAAGCGAAAGAAGGCAGAAATGCCTTCCTGGAAAAACGTAAACCTGATTTCGGAGATAATCAGTGGATATCATAAAAATCAGTAAAATTGTATCGGTTTGAAGAAAGGATTTGAATTTCTGAAACAACTCTGCAGAAACAACAATCGTGAGTGGTTTTCTGAACATAAACTGCAATACGATGCGATTGCGAAAGCTAATAAAATTTTCTTTGATAAGATATTCTCGGACTTTCAGGAATACGATAATTTAGCAAATCTGCATGTTTTCAGAATTTATAATGATGTACGTTTTTCTAAAGACAAAGTGCCTTATAAAACCAATTTCGGTGCAGGATTATCCCGTAGAAAACCGTTTTTGAGAGGTGGATATTATATTCATTTAGAACCCGATAACAGTTTTGTTGGCGGAGGGTTTTGGGGACCAAATTCTGAAGACCTGTTCCGGATCCGAAAGGAATTTGAAAGCGGTACAACACAAATCAATAGAATTACTTCGGACAAAACTTTTGTTAACTATTTCGGAAAACTGGAAGGAGAAAATGCTGTGAAAACCGCGCCTAAAGGATTTGATAAAAATCACCCAGCTATTGATTTGATCAAAAAGAAACAATATGTCGTGAAGAGAAAATTTTCTGATAAGGAGGTCTTTTCTGATGATTTTAAGGAAGAAATTATTTCTACTTTTCTTGCGATGCGCCCCTTTTTTGATTATATGAGTGATGTACTTACAACGAATTTGAATGGCGAATCTACAATTACAGATTAAAATTAAAAAATGACTAATTGGATAAAGGCAGCCCGGCTGCGGACATTACCACTTTCTTTGAGTGGAATTATTATGGGGAGTTTCATTGCAAAATGGAGGCTTACTGAGAATGGAGGAACTTGGGATTGGAGAATCTTTGCTCTGGCACTTCTCGTAACATTATTATATCAAATCCTTTCCAACTTCGCTAATGATTATGGTGATGGGGTGAAAGGAACAGATAAAAACAGAATAGGAGAAGCTGAGCAAAGAGCGGTAGCCTCCGGAAAAATCACAGCAAATCAAATGAAAAATGCTGTAATTTTATTATCGCTCCTGTCTTTTGCTGCAACTGTTACTCTATTGTATGTAGCTTTTTATCCTGATTATACCAAAGAATTCTGGATTTTTATAGGGTTAGGAGTTGCCTGCATTTTAGCTGCAATTGGTTACACTGTAGGTAAAAAACCTTACGGATATTTGGGATTAGGCGATATTTTTGTGTTCGTATTTTTCGGCTTGGTTTCAGTTTGCGGCAGTTATTTCCTGTTCACAAAAACCTTTGATTATGATATTCTGATTCCGGCTTCTGCAATCGGAATGCTGAGTATGGCCGTTCTTAATCTCAATAATATGAGAGATATAGTAAATGATGAATTGTCCGGAAAAAAAACTTTTGCGCTGAGATTAGGCTATAAAAAAGCCATGATTTATGAGATTATTTTGTTACAGTTACCAATTCTTTTGATGCTGATGTTCCTGATGATCAATTTTGCTCAGGATCAGAGAAGTTACTACCCATTCATTGTGATGATTCTTATATTTCCTTTTATGAAATTAAGAAGAACCATTATGCAAATCAAAGAACCAAAATTGCTTGATCCCTTCTTAAAACAGGTGGGAATCTTAACTCTTATGATGGCTGTCTTAACGGCTGTCGGACTTAATTTTGTTAATTAATAAATCGAATAAAAATGAAAATAAAATTCTTAGGACAAAACTGTTTTTTGTTCACATATAACGGGAAAACGATTCTTTCCGATCCTTTTTACAACTACCAGAAAGAGCAATCCGGTTTTGATATCAAAGCTCAGAAAATTGATTATGTGTTGATTACACATGCGCACGGCGACCATATCGCTGATGTGAAAGAAGTTCTTGAAAATCATCCTGATGCAACGGTTATCGGACAACCTGAGATTTGTGGTTATTTTGGACATTCCAATAATATCGATATCAATTTTGGAGGTTCTGCAAAATTGGAAGGTTTGAAGATTTCTATGGTTCCTGCTTTACACACAAGTTCTTTCCCAGACGGAAGTTACGGCGGTTTGGCTGCAGGATATATTTTCAGATTTGAGGATAAAAGAAATTTATATCTGGCCGGAGATACTGGTGTAACTTCAGAAATGAGCTTGTTTCCGCAGGTTTTCGGAACTTTGGACTTATCCATCCTTCCGGTTGGGAAACATTATACGATGTGTCCTAGAAAAGCCGCTTTTGCAGCATCAGAATTATTGAAAACCCCTAAAGTTATTGGTTGCCATTTTGATACTTTTCCTCCGATTGAAATCAATCACGATGATGCGAAAAAGCATTTCTCAGATAAGAACATCGAGTTTACTTTACCAAAACTAGGCGAGGAGTTCGAATTTTAATTAAAAAAATTCTGAGATTAAATAATTTCTAAATCACTTAATCTCAGAATTTCTTGATGTATAGATACAAAAAATGGCAAGCTACCTAAATCACACCGCTACAACCGATTACCTTTGCTGCGTTCCCACCCTGGAGGATTCTCAGGAGCTGGTTGTTTAGGACTTGCCGGTGCAAAGATAAAAATTTAATATTGAATTAAAAAATGAGAAATACAGGATATTAAGACTAATTATATAATTATGATTTTAAAAAACTGATTCTCAGAATTAAAAATTTTCAATTTTTTTAGAAAAATAAAATTATGACAAAAAATCCTGTAGCCGTTGGCTTTGGTTTATTTTTAGCGACAATGTTAGTGTTCTTCGTTGTTTATTACTTTTTTGCAGACGCCAATTATTGGAACACGACGATGAGAGTCAATGCCTTTGGAATGACATTTCTTTACGTGTTTGGTGGATTTATTTCTGTGCTTTGGCTTCGTGGAAAAGATAAAATCACTTATCCGCAGGCTTTTAAACAATCTTTTGTGACACTGTTCGTTGGTGGATTTCTTTCAATGTTGTCTATTTTCGTATTTCTGAATTATGTTGATACCGATGCTAGAGATATGCTGAGTCATCAATACATCCAAACCGAATTGGATAATCTGGATGTAGCTTATGAACAGAAAAAATTGGAAGCAGCGAATCTGAAGGACCAGACTAAAATCAAAGAGCTGGAAACAGATTATAAAAATGCCAAAGAAGCTAGAGTAGCAGCTCAGAAAGAGAACCGCAATTATTTTTCTTTCCAATTTTTGTCTGCTGTTTTTGGTGGATTTTTACTATTTTATTTACTTTTGTCTATTATCATTGCTGGCTTTTTGAAAAATAAAAAACGATACGAGTAAGATGTTGGATAATAAATATGGGGCTCTTTTTAAATTATTAAATTAATTATTTATCCCTAAGATTATAAAATCTAATATCTAAAATCTAACATCTAACATCTTTTATAAAAAAATGAATCTTTCTATAATTGTCCCATTACTTAACGAGCAAGACTCTCTGGAAGAGTTGTTCACCCGAATCGACAACGTTTGCCGAGATAACAAATTATCTTACGAAGTCTGGTTCATCGATGACGGAAGTACGGATTTGTCCTGGTCCATTATTGAAAATTTGAAAATCCAACATCCACAGATTCATGGGATTAAATTTTCTAAAAACTACGGAAAATCTCAGGCGCTTCACGCAGCTTTCGAAAAAGTCAATGGCGATGTGATTATTACAATGGACGCAGATTTACAAGATTTTCCGGAAGAGATTCCTGAATTGTACGAAATGGTAACTCTGGGCAATTATGATATTGTTTCCGGCTGGAAAAAGAAACGTTTCGATAATGTAATGACCAAAAATATTCCATCAAAACTGTTCAATGCGGCGGCCAGAAAAGTTTCCGGCGTTTCACTTCACGATTTCAATTGTGGTTTGAAAGCTTACAGAAAACAAGTCGTAAAATCCATTGATGTTTACGGCGATATGCATCGTTATATTCCGGTTTTGGCGGCTAATGCAGGTTTCAGAAATATTACCGAAAAACCGGTTCAGCATCAGGCAAGACCTTACGGAACCTCAAAATTTGGGACTGAGCGTTTTGTTCGTGGATTTTTGGATTTGGTGACACTTTGGTTTGTCAGCAGATTTGGTGGGAGACCGATGCATTTCTTCGGCGCTGCCGGAACATTGATGTTCATTATCGGGTTTTTATCGGCAGTTTGGCTAGGCGTTTCAAAACTGATTGATGTTTATATCTTCAAAATTTACGGTAATCTGATTGCTAATAATCCTTGGTTTTTCATTGCTTTGACGATGATGATTCTGGGAAGTTTATTGTTTGTAGCTGGATTTTTAGGCGAATTGATTATTAGGACTAATCGTGAGCATAAGAATTATCATATTGAGGAATTGATATAATTTAAAATGAAATATTATTTATACTTATTTCTAATTTTCACAGCCATTTCCTGCGGAAAAGTAAAACCAAAAGGCGGAATCCAATCCAAAGATGTAGAATTGGCCGAGTTTAATAAATTGGATTTAAAGGGAAAATTCCGGGTGTTTTATGTTCAGAGTGCACACAACTTTGTGAATGTGGAAACTTATCCTAGCTTCTTTGATAATCTTAATATTGAAGTTAAAGATAAAAATCTGTCAATTTCTGAGAAAAACGAAACAGATAAAGTTGATTTTTATAATATTACGATTTACGGAAAAACTCCGTTTGATGTGATTAAAATAGCTGATTCTGTAGAGCTTAACATCTCAAGTCAAATGAAAGTTGAAAATTTTGCACTTCATTTAAAAGATAATGCTAAATTTATCGGTTCAGTGATTTCGGAAAAGGCTGAGATAGAAATGGCAAACAAAAGCCGGGCTAATCTGCTGGGAAAAACAACTTTAGCCAAGCTTAATATCAAAGATACCGCGAGTATTATTTCGCCGTATTGGTATATCAAAGATTTGGAAATAAAGTCTCAGAACGGGAATTATGCAGAACTGAATGTCGATGAAGAAATCAAAGGGAAAATCGGTAATACATCAAAATTGATTTATTACGGAAATCCTTCGAAAAAACTGAAAGTAACTGATAAAGCGACTTTAGAGAACAAGAAATTAAATTAAACAAAAAACTATAAATAATGTCAGAATTATCAACATTAGATAAAGCAAAACTTTGGCTTGCAGAAGCATTTGACGAGGAAACCAGAAATGCCGTACAAACGTTAATCGATTCCAATTCGCCGGATTTGGAAGATTCTTTTTACAGGGAATTAGAATTCGGAACAGGAGGAATGCGTGGTGTAATGGGAGTTGGAACCAATCGTTTAAATAAATACACGTTAGGTCAGGCTACTCAGGGACTTGCGAACTATCTTCATCAGCAATTTTCTGGTGAAATCAAAGTTGCGATTGCTTATGACGTTCGTAATAACTCCAAAGAATTCGGGAAAATTGTTGCGGATGTTTTGACAGCGAATGGAATCAAAGTTCTGTTGTTCAAAGAACATCGCCCAACTCCGGAATTGTCTTTCACAGTTAGAGATAAAAAATGTAATGCAGGAATCGTTTTGACGGCTTCTCACAATCCACCGGAATACAACGGTTATAAAGTATATTGGAATGACGGTGCGCAAATTGTTCCGCCGGATGATGAAAATATCATCAGAGAAGTTTATGCAACTAAGTTTGAGGACATCAAATTCAACGGAAATGATGATTTAATCGAATGGGTTGGCGAAGACCAGGATGATGTTTACATCGATGCTTGTATGGAAAATTCTCTTTATCAAAATGTTGGAAGAGATAACTTAAACATTGTTTTCACATCCATCCACGGAACAACTTATACGACCGTTCCAAAAGCATTGAAGAAAGCCGGATTTACAAAATTGGATTTGGTTAAGGAACAGATGATTCCAAGCGGAAATTTCCCAACCGTAGCTTCCCCTAATCCGGAAGAACCAGCAGCATTGTCTATGGCAATGGATTTGGCAAGAATTACCAATGCTGATATAGTTATCGGAACAGACCCGGACGGCGACAGGCTAGGAATTGCAGTTAGAAATCTTGAAGGCGAAATGCAGCTTCTGAACGGAAATCAAACCAATACAATCTTAACATATTATATTCTTGACCAGTGGAAAAAAGCAGGAAAAATCACCGGAAAAGAGTTCATTGGTTCTACCATTGTAACTTCTGACGTGTTCTTTGATGTTGCAGAGAAATTCGGAGTGGATTGCAAGGTTGGTTTGACAGGTTTCAAATGGATCGGCAAGATGATTCGTGATTTTGAAGGTCAGGAAAAGTTTATTTGCGGCGGCGAGGAAAGTTTCGGTTTTATGACTGGAGATTTTGTTCGTGACAAAGATTCTTGTGGTTCAATCCTGACAGCCTGTGAAATCGCTGCTTGGTGTAAAGCTAATGGAACAACGGTTTACGAATATATGATTGAAATCTACAAAGAAGTTGGTTTCTATTACGAAGGCTTGATTAATGTCGTAAGAAAGGGTAGAACAGGAGCGGAAGAAATTACGCAAATGATGAGCGATTTCAGAAGTAATCCTCCGAAAGAAATTGCTGGTTCTCCTGTAGAAGAAGTGAAGGATTTCAAGGAACAGACCTGTTTTGTTGTTTCTAAAAACGAAAAAAGAGTAATGGACGATATTCCGAAGTCTAATGTATTGATTTTCTATACTCAAGACGGAACTAAAGTTTGTGTTCGTCCTTCCGGAACCGAACCAAAAATAAAATTCTATGTTTCTGTAAAAGACAGCATCACCTCCAAAGAAGATTTTGTTGCAAAACTTCCTGTGTTGGAAGCGAAAATTGCGAAGGTAAAACAGGACCTTAATCTGTAATTGAAATTTTATCAGAATAGAAATATAATCTAAAATATTTTTAACCTAAAGTTCTCAATTACTGAAGCGATTTAGTTTTGAGAACTTTTTTTGTTGTGTAACTTGAATTAATCTGTTACATTTAACAAATTTGCAAATCATAAAAAGTAAAAATCCGGATGCACTCCGGAACAACATCAAAAAATATCTCAGTGAAAGTATCAAAACTCGCATCTAACCTGATTGGTTCAGAAATCATTAAAATCGGAAATGAAGTCAATGATCTGAAAGCCAAAGGTGCACAAATCTCAAATCTTACAATTGGCGACCTTAATTCTAACATCTATCCAATTCCATCCGAATTGAAACAGGGAATTGAGAAAGCTTATAAAAATAATCTGACCAATTATCCACCGGCAAACGGTTTACAATCTCTAAGATCTTCCGTAAGCAATGACCTTAAAAAACGTTGGAATCTGGATTATTCAGCCAATGATATTTTGATTACGGCTGGTTCAAGACCTTTAATTTATGCGGTTTTCAAAACAATTGTTGACGAAGGAGACAAGGTAATTTACCCGATTCCTTCCTGGAATAATAATCATTATGCTTATTTAACAAGTGCGAATGCAGTTGAAGTGCAGACCCAGGAATCAAATAATTTCTTACCGACAGCGGACGACCTTCGTCCTTATGTTGATGGCGCTGTTTTGCTCTGTCTTTGTTCTCCACTGAATCCAACAGGAACAATGTTCACAAAAGAGCAATTGTCTGAGATTTGTGAATTGGTTTTGGAAGAAAACAAAAAAAGAGGCGCAGACAAAAAACCTCTTTACTTGATGTATGACCAGATCTACGCAATGTTGACTTTTGGTGAAGACCATTATAACCCGGTAAGTCTTTTCCCGGAAATGAAAGATTACACGATTTATGTTGACGGAACGTCTAAATGTTTTGCTGCAACAGGTGTTAGAGTAGGTTGGGGCTTCGGACCTAGTTTGGTAATTGATAAGATGAAAGCTCTTTTGACACACGTTGGAGCTTGGGCGCCAAAACCAGAACAGGAAGCGGTTGCTGAATTTTTAACTGATGATTCTGCAGTAGATAAATTTCTTGATGATTACAAACAAAAACTGAATACAAGTTTGAAAGAACTTCACGCAGGAATCCAAGATTTAAAATCGAAAGGATTGGCTGTGGAAAGTATCTCGCCAATGGGTGCGCTTTATTTGACCATAAAATTGGATTATTTGGGCAAAACCACTCCAGAGGGAAAAGTGATCGAGAATTCTACAGATTTGGTTTTCTATCTGATTAATAATGCAGGAATGGCTTTGGTCCCGTTCTCAGCATTTGGAAATGATAAGTCAGTGCCTTGGTTCAGAGCTTCTGTTGGAGGCTGTTCGTTGGATGATATTAAGGATTGTCTTCCGAAGTTGCAAAAAGCTTTAGAAAATCTTAAATAGTTATAAGTTATTAATTATGAGTTTATGAGTGACAGTATTGTTGGTAGAAAAAGTTTTGAATTCGCTGTCAAAATTATAAATTTTTATAAAAAGTTTTCTGTTGAGAAAAGAGAATTTATTTTATCAAAACAATTACTTCGTTCGGGAACTTCTGTTGGTGCTAATATCAGAGAAGGAATTAATGCCCAAAGTAAAAGAGATTTTATTCATAAACTTTCAATTGCACAAAAAGAATGTGATGAAACTATTTATTGGATAGATTTGTTATTTGAAACCAATTATATTCAGAAAGAAGATTTTGATGATTTAAAAAATGATGCAACTGAAATTTTGAAAATCTTGAGAAGCATTATTAAAACGACAAAAGCTAACAATTCATAACTATTAATTCATAACTCATAATTAAACTATATGAAAGTTATCGCAGTTATTCCTGCTCGTTACAATTCAACCAGGTTTCCCGGAAAACTAATGGAGATTTTAGGGGACAGAACCGTGATTAATACTACCTATCAGAATGTTGTCGATACTGGTTTGTTTGATGACGTTTTTGTCGCTACGGATTCTGAATTGATTTTTGATGAGATTTCAAAAAATGGTGGAAAAGCTGTAATGACAGGAGAACACGAAACCGGGAGCGACAGAATTGCGGAAGCTGTTCAGAGTATCAATTGTGATATCATTATTAATGTTCAGGGCGATGAACCTTTTCTCAAAAAAGAACCACTGAAGCAATTGATTGATGTTTTTTCTAATGATGATAAAAAAGAAATTTCTTTAGCCTCTTTAAAAATTCAATTAAAAGAATCTGAAGAAATTCAAAATCCGAATAACGTCAAGGTTATCACAGATAATAATGGATTTGCTTTATATTTCAGTCGTTCAGTAATTCCTTTTCACCGCGAATTGGCTTACAATGTCAAATATTACAAACATATTGGCGTTTATGCTTTCAGGAAAGAAGCTTTGATTAAATTCTCTTCTCTGGAAATGACACCTTTGGAAATTTCTGAAAAATTGGAACAGCTGCGCTATTTGGAAAATGGAATGAAAATTAAATTGGTCGAAACAGATTTCATTGGCGTTGGAATCGATACGCCGGAAGATTTGGATAAGGCAAAAAAACTGATTTAATTTAGCTGTCATTAATGTCAAAATTAACGTTCTTTAAGACAAGAAGCCAAATGAAAATTTTATCTTAGCAACCTTAAAAATTCTGAATGAAACAATTAATCCTCATATTTTCTGTTATATTTTCTATCGTTTTGTCTGCTCAATCGGCAAAGGATATCATCGATAAAAACATAGAAAACTCTGGAGGTCTTACCAATTGGAAACTTCTGAATACGGTTCAGATACAGGGGAGAGTAACCTTGGGAGTTAATGATTCTTATCCGATTAAAATCTATCAGCAACGTCCGAATCTGACAAAAACAGCAATTGTAATGGGTGGAAAAGAAACACCTGTTGAAGGTTTTGACGGAAAGAATGGTTATGCAATGAATTATGCTCAGAACAAGCTCCAGCAATACACAGATTACATTCCTGAAAATTTTGATAATGACTTTATCGATTGGGAAAACAAGGGTTTTGAAGCTGAATTGTTAGGCAAGGAAAAAATCGGGGAACAATTGTATTTCAAAGTGGAACTGACGAAAAATGTGAATAAAACTATTTACTTTTTTGATGTCAAAAACTATATGTTGTTCCGTGAAATCAAGAAAGATGAAATCCTGACTTATTCAGATTACAGAAAGGTTGGAAACTTACTAATGCCATACAGAATCGAATCGTCTTCGCCTAAAAAAGACAGCGATTATGTAATGATGATCAATAAAATCGAAATCAACAAAGAATTACCGAAAAATACTTTTAAGTTCTGATTTGGTCAATGGAAACTGAAGAAATCCGCGAATATTGTTTATCCAAAAAAGCTGTAACAGAAGGTTTTCCTTTTGATAATGAGACTCTAGTTTTCAAGGTCGGCGGTAAAATGTTTCTTTTAATTTCTTTAGAAAAGCAACCTGCAACATTCTCTGCAAAAGCTGATCCGGAGTGGAGTGAAGAACTCCGTGAAAATCATCCTCAGATTTCCGGCGCTTATCATATGAACAAAACTCATTGGAATTCAGTTCTCTGTGAAGGTCTCAAAAAAGATTTGATTCTTAAATTAATTGATCATTCTTACGATTTGGTTTTTAATTCGTTAACTAAAAAATCAAGAGAAGAAATTTTGAATAGTTAATTTTCTGATTTAAATTCAAATGAATTAAATGTACAACAAAAGAACGATGTGTTACATTTAAGCTTGTTAATACCTTTATGTTTTTTATTTTCTCATTTTGAGATAATAAAATAATTTGTATATTAGGCATTCGAAAATTTCTATTTGAAAAGAGTGAATTTTATGATAAAAAAAATAATATTACTTTCTGTACTTAGCTGTATATCACATTTTAGCTTCGCTCAGAAAACAACCCCAATTTACTTAGACGATTCAAAACCTGTTGAACAACGTATTGAAGATGCTTTGTCAAGGATGACTTTGGAGGAGAAAATTAATCTTATCCATGCTCAGTCCAAATTCAGTTCGCACGGAGTTCCGAGATTGGGAATTCCGGAATTATGGACTGCAGACGGGCCTCATGGTGTACGTTCGGAAGTGCTTTGGGACGAATGGGATCAGGCTGGCTGGACCAATGATTCAATTATAGCTTATCCTGCGCTGACAGCCCTTGCGGCAACGTGGAACAGGAGTATGTCTTCCATCTACGGTAAATCTCTTGGTGAAGAAGCACGATACAGAAAAAAGGATGTTATTCTGGGACCTGGGGTCAATATTTACAGAACTCCGCTCAATGGCCGTAACTTTGAATATATGGGAGAGGATCCGTTTTTAAGCTCTCAAATGGTTGTTCCTTATATCAAAGGTGTTCAGTCCAATGGTGTTGCTACAAGTGTGAAACATTTTGCATTGAACAATCAGGAAACTTTCAGACACTCGAGTAATGTGATTGTTGATGACAGAGCTTTGTACGAGATTTATTTACCACCATTCAAAGCAGCGGTTCAGGAAGGTGATTCCTGGACAATAATGGGTGCTTATGATTTATATAAAGGACAGCATGCCAGCCACAATCAATACTTATTGAATGATATCCTGAAAGGTGAATGGGGTTATAAGGGTGTTGTAGTTTCGGATTGGGGCGCAGTTTTAGATACAAACCAAGCAATTCATAATGGTTTGGATTTGGAATTCGGAACATGGACCAATGGTTTGTCAAAAGGAACAAGCAATGCTTATGACAATTATTATCTAGCTAAACCTTATTTGGATCTGATCAAATCCGGAAAAGTCGGAACTAAAGAGTTAGACGATAAAGTGAGAAGAGTTCTCGGCTTAGCTTATAAAACATCTATGAACAAGAACAAGCCTTTTGGATCTATTGCTTCAGAAGCTCATATTGCTGCAGCAAAACAGATCGCTTCTGAAGGAATTGTTTTGCTTCAGAATCAAAAAGCGATATTACCAATCAATTTAGCCAAGACTAAAAAAATTGCCGTGATAGGTGAGAATGCTATCAAAATGATGACCGTTGGCGGTGGAAGTTCTTCTCTTAAAGTGAAATATGAAACTTTACCACTTGACGGAATCAAAGAACGTTTCGGAAAACAAGCGGAAGTAGCTTATGCCAGAGGTTATGTTGGCGATGTAGGTGGCGAATATAACGGTGTAAAATCCGGACAAAATCTTAAAGAGACGCGTTCTTCTGCTGAATTAATTGCTGAAGCCGTAAAATTGGCGAAAGAATCTGATTTCGTGGTTTTTGTCGGAGGTCTTAATAAAAGTGACCATCAGGATGCGGAAGGAATGGACAGAGAAAGTTATGGTTTGCCATATAATCAGGATGCAGTAATTTCAGCTTTGGCAAAAGCGAATAAAAATCTTGCCGTTGTCCTGGTTTCCGGTAATGCTGTTGCAATGCCCTGGATCAAAGAAGTTCCGTCCGTATTACAATCTTGGTATCTCGGATCAGAATCTGGTCATGCCATTGCAGCAATTCTTGCTGGTGATATCAATCCTTCCGGAAAATTGCCTTTCACTTTTCCGGTTAAGTTAGAAGATAATTCGGCGCATGCTTTAGGAGAATATCCTGGAAACAAAGAAGAGCTGGCTGCCGGAAAAGGAAAAGAACTGAAAGATCCGATTAATATTACTTACAATGAAGGAATCTTCGTTGGTTACCGTTGGCACGATACCAAAAATATCAAACCGTTATTCAGTTTTGGACACGGTTTGAGTTACACGACTTTTGAATATGGAAAAGTTAAAGCAGATAAATCTGAACTGACAGCAAATGATAAAATAACCTTCACAGTTAATGTGAAAAATACAGGTAAAGTGGATGGAGCAGAAGTGGTACAGTTGTACATCAGCGATCTGAAATCATCTTTGCCAAGACCTTTGAAAGAACTGAAAGGCTTTGATAAAGTTTATTTGAAAGCCGGTGAATCCAAAGATGTTTCTATCACAGTTGATAAATCTGCATTGAGTTTCTTTGATCTGGTGAAACACGATTGGGTTGCAGAACCGGGAGATTTCGAAGCGCTGGTAGGAAGTTCATCTTCTGATATCAGAACTAAAATCAAGTTTACATTGAAATAAGTTTTATTGGAAATATAAAATTAAAGGATAGCAATTGCTATCCTTTCCTATTCTTAAAACTGAAATTCTGCAGTCAATCTTTTGTCTTCATCCAATCTTTCAATCAGCTTCTCCAAACCTTCAAACTTAATTTCATCGTGTAGATAATCGCGGAATTTGATAGTGATTTCTTTATCATAAATATCCTGGTCAAAATCCAGAATATAAACTTCGGTATGTAAAGATTGATTTTTGTCGTCAATCGTAGGATTGGTTCCAATACTCAGCATTCCTTTGTAGAATTGATTGTCAATCCACACTTCAACAATATAAGCACCTTTTTTAGGAAGTAGCTTGTTGATTGGAACTTCAATATTTGCGGTTGGGTAACCAATAGTTCTACCGAGTTTTTTACCGTGAATAACTTTTCCAGTCAAAGGATAATTGTAGCCCAGCATTTGGTTAGCATCATTGATTCTGCCTTCCGAAAGTGCTATCCTGATTTTTGTAGAACTGATATTAAGGTCATTCTTTTGTATAGCTTCCAATTGATTGACTTGAAAACCTAATTCATTGGAAAGAGATTTCAACAATTCAAAATTCCCGCTTTTATTTTTCCCGAATGTATGATCGTAACCTATTATGATGTGCTTGACATTGAGCTTGTTAACCAAAATTTTTTCACAAAATTCTGTTCCTGTCAGATTTCTGAATTCTTCATCAAAAGTTTTTAAGAAGATATTCTTAATGCCGCTTTTTTCAAGAAGTTCTAATTTCTCTTCCAGCGTGTTGAGCATTTTTACATCATCATCCGGATTGAGAAATTTTCTTGGATGTGGCCAAAAACTTAGAATGGCAGATTCCAGATGTTCTTTTTCTGCAATTTCATTTAGTTTATTAATAATGGATAAATGTCCCAGATGGACACCGTCAAACATACCCAAAGATAATGCTAATGGTATCCTAGATTGGTAGTCTGTAAGATCTCTGATGATTTTCAAATTCTGAATTTTATGGCAAAAAGTAATCAAATCTGCCTGTGTAAAAATACACCTAAATAGTGTGCTATAAATTGTCATACAAATATGATAAAAATCTTTTTTTCTGACAATGCTCGTTAACAAACTTTTATTATCTTTGCGCACAAGTAAAAATTTAGTAATGGCAAACCAAATTAAAGGAAAAATTTCACAAATTATCGGACCGGTTATCGACGTGGTTTTTAATGAAGTTGAAGAATTACCAAAAATATATGACGCTTTAGAAATCACTAAAAGCAATGGAGAAAAAGTTGTTTTAGAGGTTGAGCAGCACATTGGTGAAGATACGGTAAGATGTATCGCAATGGATGCTACAGATGGTCTTCAAAGAGGTCAGGAAGTAACTGGTACAGGTAAACAAATTACAATGCCGGTTGGTGATGAAGTTAACGGTCGTCTTTTCAACGTTGTAGGAGATGCTATTGATGGGATCCAGAATTTGTCAAAAGAAGGAGGTTTGCCAATCCACAGAGAAGCACCAAAATTCGATCAGTTATCAACTTCTGCTGAAGTTCTTTTCACAGGGATTAAAGTAATCGACCTTGTTGAGCCTTATGCAAAAGGAGGTAAAATCGGATTGTTCGGTGGAGCTGGTGTAGGAAAAACAGTATTGATTCAGGAATTGATCAACAACATCGCAAAAGGACACGGTGGTCTTTCCGTATTCGCAGG
>Ga0209960_1001233_pt1 | contig 36997 bp, 34 predicted proteins | sample ThiBiot_500_plan_2_FD_183947 | JGI IMG/M metagenome (GOLD analysis project Ga0209960, IMG submission 183947) | Wastewater bioreactor microbial communities from Cape Town, South Africa - Thiocy_expt_500_plan (SPAdes) | ecosystem: Engineered > Bioreactor > Thiocyanate-remediating >... | reverse complement strand
AGCTCGGCCGGGATGTGAAATTGCGGCTGTGCCGCCTGGTCCGCCAAAGCGGTGGGTTTGGTCTTGCGTGGCATTCATGCTCCTTGTCGACATGCTATGCCTCACACACAAAATTTCTGACAAGCTCACATGCTCGATGCTCTGTACTCGTCCGGTGTGAACGGTGCTTGTATCCAGCAGACGACCGGAATTCAAAATCTGCGCGTATTGGATTACCTGAATACAAAGGTCGCGCTCCCTCCTTTGCACGAGCAACACCGCATCGCCGCCTATCTGGACGCCAGTTGCGCCGCCATTGATGCCGCCGTTTCCGCCAAACGCCGCCAGCTCGACACCCTGGATGCCCTGCGCAAATCCATCATTCAGCGGGCAATCACGCGGGGCGTTGCGCCCGATGCCGCGCTCGAACCCACCGGCAATGTCTGGATGGAACAAATTCCACGCGGTTGGAAGCTGGTGGCACTGAAACGCATCGCCGAAATTCGGGGTGGCCTGACTCTGGGTAAGCAATACGAGGGGGAGCTGATCGAGCGCCCCTATCTGCGTGTTGGCAATGTTCAGGACGGCCACCTTGATTTGGCAGATGTGTCGGTGATCGAACTCCCGGCCAGTGTGGCGGCCGGGGTAGAGCTGCGCCCGAACGATGTGCTGATGACCGAGGGCGGCGACCTGGACAAGTTGGGGCGCGGCCATTTGTGGCGCGGCGAGATTGCAGGTTGCCTGCACCAGAACCACATCTTTGCCGTGCGCTGCTTCGCGCACAAGCTCAAGCCGATGTTTTTGGCCTACGCAACGGCCGCGCAGTACGGGCGCGATTACTTTGAGGCCACGGGCAAGAAGACCACCAACCTGGCCAACACCAACGCCACCAAGGTCGGCCAGTTCCCAATTCCCTTGCCACCGCTGGCCGAGCAAGAAGCCATCTGCGCCTATCTGGATGAAAAAACGGCCGAGGTGAACCGCATCACCGCCACCATCACCGCCCAAATCGACACCCTCATCGCCTACCGCAAGTCCCTGATCCACGAATGCGTGACCGGGCAGCGGCGGGTGACCGAGGCGGATGTTGCGGCCATTGCATGAATGCCCTGCCGAGTCCGTGGCACTCGATGTTTGCTATCAAGTTAATAGCTGCTTGCGCTTATATAGTAAGCGCTAGAGGCCTATTTGGCATAAATTCTCTTGGGGGCAGCCATGACGAATGCTAAAGGCCCATCCAAACCGGGTGTGGCCCTGTTCCAAAGCCGCGAGATTCGCCGGGCACTGCACAACGACGAGTGGTGGTTTGTCATCACCGACATCATTGCCGCGCTGACCGATGCGGCGGACCCGTCGGACTACTGGAAGAAGATGCGCAGGCGCGACCCGGCTCTGGGCCTGGACAGCCAAGGGGGGGGACAAATTGTCCCCCCCTTGGGCTGGCGTTCGATACGGCAGGCGGGCGGCAAAAGCTGCAATGCTGGAACACGCAAGGCATATTCCGCCTCATCCAGTCCATCCCCAGCCCCAAGGCCGAGCCGCTCAAACGCTGGCTGGCCAAGGTGGGCAAAGAGCGGCTGGACGAGATCGAGAACCCCGAGCTGGCCATGGGCCGCATGCAAGACCTGTATGAGAAAAAGGGTTACCCCAAGGAGTGGATCGACAAGTGCCTGCGCGGCATTGCCGTGCGGCAAGACCTGACGGATGAGTGGAAGCAGCGCGGCGTGACCAGCAGCCAGGAGTTTGCCATCCTGACCAACGAGATCATGCAGGGCACGGTTGCCCTCAAGTTGGACGAGTACAAACAGGCGAAAGCCGTGGCGCGCGAGAATCTGCGCGATCATATGACCGACATCGAGTTGATTCTGACCATGCTGGGCGAGGCCACTACCACCAAGCTGCACCGCGACCGCGATTCGGTGGGCGTGCCCAAGCTCAAAAAAGACGCCAAAGATGGCGGCGCGGTAGCAGGGCGCACGCGCAAGGACATTGAGCAGCAAAGCGGCAAGCCGGTCATCTCGCCAGGCAACTTCAAGCAGTTGGCAGCGAAGCCGGTGAGCCGGGACAGAAAAATCAAAGGCAGTGAGGGCTGATCATGGCAAAGGCACCGGAGTTGAAGTTTCAAAAGCACATTGCAGACTTCCTTGTCCGGGTGCACCGCTATGGCGTGCTGGCACAGGCCGACATCACCGACACCGAGCACTGCCTTGCCGAAGATGCGCTGTGGGACTTTTTGAATGCCACGCAGGCGGATGCACTGGAAAAGCTGGCCGCCGACTACAGCACCGATGCGCGCGCTCAGGTGTTCAAAGCCCTGCGCAGCGAACTGGCCCACACACCGCTGTGGTTGCTGCTGCGCAATGGCCTGAAGGTGCGCGGGCAGGCGCTGCGCCTGTTCTACCCCAAGCCCCGCTCCAGCGAGAGCGCGGCCGCGCCCAGGTACGCACAGAACCGCATCAGCTTTCGGCCGCATTTTTACTTTGGCGAGGCGAACCACGAGATTGATTTCGTCTTCTTCCTCAACGGCCTGCCCATCGTAGCGCTGGAGCTGAAGCACGAAAAAAACCAGACAGTGCACGACGCCGTGGCGCAGTTCACCCAGCGCGACCACACGCAAAAGATTTTCCAGCACCCGTTTTTGTACCTGGCTGCTGACACCAGCGAAGTGAAGGCCGCCACCGACCCGCGCCGTGAGCAGAACTTTCGCTGGCACAACATGGGGCTGACCAACCAGGCCAGTGTTGATACCGAATACCCGGTGGAGTTTTTGTACCGCGAGGTGCTGGGGCCGGATGCGTTGATGGAGGCGCTGTCGTTCTTTCTGGTGCGCGTGCCGCACCGGGATGCGCAAGACGACAGGCCAGAGCGGCCTGCCTTCACGCTGTTTCCGCGCTATCACCAGAGCCGAACCGTGCGCAAGGTGGCCGACAGCATTTCAGAGCACTTTGCCGCGAGTGGCGACATTGGCCGCAAGTACCTGATCAACCATTCGGCAGGCAGCGGCAAGACGCTCACCATGTGCTGGCTGGCAGACCGGCTGCACAGCCTGTTCAAGCCCGGCACCAGCGAGAAGCTGGTGGACATGGTGTTCATCCTGACCGACCGCAAGTCGCTGGACACCAATGTGCGGGAAGACCTGGACAACTTCACCCACCTGAAAGAGGTGGTGGGCCTGGCTCGCAAGGCAGACGATTTGCCGCGCTTCATGGCGCAGCGCAAGTCGATCATCGTGACCACGCAGCAAAAGTTTGCCTGGGTGCTGGACCAGATCCAGAACAACCCGGTGCTGAAGACGCTGCGCGTGGCTTTTTTGATTGACGAGGCGCACCGCTCGCAAGAGGGGCAAATGGGCGCTGCTATTCGGCTGCCATTTCGCAAGGCGGATGAACCGGATGCTGAGGATGCGGCGGATGACGCCGCCGACCCGCAGGAGCACATCGCCAGGATCATCCGCGAGCACGACCTGAACCAGTTGATGGTGGCGTTTACCGCTACGCCCGCGCCAGCCACGGTCAGCCTGTTTGGCGAGGCGTTTGACACCTACTCCGAGGCCGAGGCGATTGCCGAGGGCTACATCGTGGACGTGGCGGCCAGCATCATTTCGTACAAGACGCTCTACAACTTGCAGTGCGCGGTGGTGCCCAAACCGGAAGACGAAGCGCGCTACCCGGCGGGCGTGGTGGCCAAGGCACTGAAGAATGTGGCCTATCAGGACGACGGCTTGATTCAGTACAAGGCCGAGGTGATGTTGCGCATCTTTGAGAAAGATGTGATGCCGCTGATTGGCGGGCGGGCCAAAGCGATGATCGTGACCAGTTCGCGCGTGGCGGGGCTGCGGTATTTTGAAATCATCCAGGCAAAGCTCAAGGAGCGGGGTGCCACCTACCGTGCGCTGTATGCGTTTTCAGACTTTACCCACCCCGAAACCAATGCGGCCATCAGTGAGCACGCGGTGAATGGGCTGGTGGATAGCGAGTTGATTGAAGACCGTTTTGAAGGCGATGACTACCGGCTGATGGTGGTGGCCAACAAGTTTCAAACCGGGTTTGACCAGCCCTTGCTGGCGGGCATGTTTCTGGACAAGCCGGTGGTGGACCGCAATGCGGTGCAAACGGTTTCTCGGTTAAACCGCTGCCATGACGGTAAAGACAAAGTAGTGGTGGTGGACTTCACTAACAATGCCAAGGCGATTCTGAAGGCGTTCACCAAGTACCGCAAAGGCACGCCCTTTGAGCCGCAAGAGCCCGACCAGGCGGTGTGCCTGAAGCTGTACGACGAGATTTTGGCGGCCGGGTTGTTCACGCAAAAGGATGCCGCAGAACTGGGCAAGCTATTGGCCACCGGCACGGATGCACAGGTGCAGTACATGGTCGATGCGCTCCGCAAACGCTTCCAGGCGCGGTGGAGCGACATGGAGGAGCGCAAGGCCTTCGTCTATCTGCTGGCCAAATTTGTGAAGAGCTTTCATTTCCTCACCTGTTTTTTTACTTTTTCAGCCGAGGTGCAGGAACTGGCCAGGTTTGCCGAGATCGTGGGGCCGCAACTGATCAAGGCGGGCGGCGTGTCGGAGTTGATGAAGCTGATCCGGCAGACCGAGGTCACCAAGGCCAGCGTGACCTACCAGGGAGTGACCACCAGCGCTGGCCCGGTCAAGCTCAAGCCCAGTAAAGGCAGGCCGGGCGCTGGCCCGCCGCCGCTCAAGGTGTCGGTGCAGGAAATGATTGACAACATCCTGGCCAAATTTCCCATCAGCGACGAAGAGGCCATTCTCATCAAGCAGGTGACCGAAGCCAAGGCGGCTGACCTGTCAATCCGCCAAACGGTGACGGCGCATCGCTCGGATGGCATTTATTTGAACGGCGTCTACCGTGGCCAGGTGAACGGCGAGATTCAGGCGGTCTACAACGATATGGGCCGCTTTGAGGAGCTGTCGGACATCAAGTACACCGATGTGGCAGGCATTTTCGACATCATGGCCATGACCGTGATTCAACACCACCTGCACGTTGCGGCATAAAGCCATGGGCAAGACCATTGCGCAGATCCCCGAAGACGACCGGCCACGCGAGAAGCTGTTGCGCAAAGGCGCGTGTGCCCTGAGCGACCAGGAGTTGCTGGCCGTGCTGCTGGGCAAAGGCACCGCCAGCATGGACGTGATGACCCTGGCCGCCAAACTGGTGCGGCTGATGGACGAAAAGGGTTTGCACGTTACGGCGAACGACCTGACGCAGTTTGACGGCGTGGGTGATGCCAAAGCCACCTTGGTGCTGGCGGCCATTGAGTTTGCCCGCCGCCGCATCAAACCCGAAGGTTCCTGGATTGAAACCCCGGCTGACCTGTTGCCCCATGTGCGCCACTACGCCGACCGCAAGCAGGAGCACTTTCTGTGCGCCAGTATCAACGGCGCCAATGAAATACTGAATATTCGTGTGGTGTCGATTGGCTTGATTGATCGAAGCCCCGTGCACCCGCGTGAAGTACTTGCCGATGCACTGGCGGACCGCGCCGCCGCCATCATCGTTGCGCACAACCATCCCAGCGGCGGTGTGGAGCCTTCGGCGAGTGACATCCACATCACCGCCCAGCTCAGGGCTGCTGGGAGCATCCTTGGCATCGAACTGCTGGATCACATTATTTTTAACCGGGTTGACTATTTCAGCTTTTTGGAAGCGGGGCGGTTGTGAGCGACAGAGGGCGCTGTGGGGCTGTTTTGACAAAGGTTTTGATATGACGACGACTGACGCACTTTTTTGCTCGCTGACGCCGTTGCGCCTCGCCGAGCTGGTTCGGTCTGCCCGCCATGCGGTCTGCTATGCCGGGCCGGGTCTTCAGCTCGATCTGGCGCAGGCCATGGTGGAAGTGGCAGGTCGTGTGGGCAAAGAAATGCTGACCGTCAGTCTGGATTTTGACGACCGCGTGATGCGCATGGGCTATGGCAACGTGGATGCGGTCAAGCTGCTGCTGGACGCTGGCATTGCGGTGCAAAGTTCACCCGGCCTGCGCACAGCCTTGGTCGTGGTGGACAACGAGGGCTATATTTTCACCCCCACTGCGCTGTATCTGGAGGCCGAGCCCACCGACGGCGCTGCCTCCAACGCCGTGCGCATGTCTGGCGAACAGGTGTCCCAGGCTCTGGCCCGGCTGTCCCCCGCTGCCAAGACCATTGCAATAGCCCAGGCCAAGACCCCCGAGGCCAAACAGCACATCGAAGCCTTGACCGTGGATGTCGTATCGGCACCCATCACGCCAGAAAAATTGGCCGAAGTGACTTCCAGCCTTGAAACAGCACCCCCAGTGCGCTTTGACCTGGCGCGGCAGGTGCGGGTGTTTGAGCCGTATCTGCAGTATGTGGAGCTGAGCCTGACCGGCGCGGCCATCCAGCGCCACCGCATGGCGATACCTGAAAAAATTCAAAACCTTGGCGGCAGTGAAGAGCTCGAAAACCGTTTGCGCACCACGTTCGAGCTGATCGAGAAGGGCAGTAAGCTATCGTCCAAGCCGCTGGAAGATGCGCTCAACGAGATCCGCAAGAACTTCACGCCCTCGCTGGGCAAGGATCACGGGCGCGTGGTGCTGAAAGCAGCCAAGCCGCATTTGGTGACCCGGCTAAAAGAGTTCCGCATCAAGCTGGAGGCGCATCAGAAATCCGTCGCTGAAGATTTACAAAAACACCTCGACACCTCACGCGAGCAGATCGTTGCCTACTACCTCCAGCGCGTGATCGAGGCCAAGCCCGATGCGGTGCGCGGTCAATCGCTCAATGGCGAGGTTTCCGAGATGGCTGCAAAACGGTGGCTTACCGGTCAACTGGACAGAGTCTTTCCAAGTGCCGAATCTTTGATCCAGGAAATGAAGCTGGAAGAGCGATACAAGGACGTGACCTTCGAGACGCTGAACCGCGAGGACTTTCTGGATTCAGTCAAAGCCGCCTTCCCCGACGTGGATTGGCAGAAGGCGTATAGCGAGTTCAAGGCTGCGGGGCAGAGCGAGGCAAAGGACCAAATGGGCAAGTAGCCATCGTCGGATTGCCGCAACAGTACGAAGTATTTTGTTGAAGCTTGTTGGACGCTAGATCGCTCGCAGGTCCGTGAAAACGTGACCTCCAAATTCATTGGGGGTATTTTTGGGGGTACTTGTAATTGTTCAAATCATGAAACCTAGTATTCATGAGGGTTTCAAGGCTTTATGTGAACGACTCCGTTCGCCAAGATAAGCCCCAAGTGCGCAAGCGCTTGGGGCTTTTTCTTTGTTGTTTTCAGCCGCCTCGTTCTTTCAGGCATCGCCTGCGAACTGTCCGCCTCCTCGCACAGGTCACTCGTCGATGGATGCGCTCCATCGGCTGCCCCAATCGCTGCCTTTGTGGACCTTGTCGATCTCGCGGCGGTCGCGTTTGGTGGGGCGGCCTTCTTGCAATGTGGCGGCGGGCTCGGGGGCCAGGCGGCGCATTTCCGCTGCCTTTTCGCGGGCGGCGATGCTTTCAGGGGTTTCCTCATACAGCTGCTGGGCCACAGGCGCGGGGCCCCGGGCGCCGCTCAGGCCCCGCACGAGCACGGTGCGCGCCACGGGCCCTTGGCGCAGCGCCACGGTGTCGCCGCAACGCAGGTCGCGGGCAGGTTTGGCCAGTTGACCATTGACGGTGACCCGGCCTTTGCCGATTTCTTCCGTGGCGAGGCTGCGGGTTTTGTAAAAGCGGGCGCACCAGAGCCATTTGTCCAGCCGCATCGTCTCCATCGTGTTCATGGATGAGATTGTGCCGCCTGCATCGTCGGCGCGCTGTCAGTCAGTGGCGCAGGCAGTGGCAGGCGGACAACCGCATCCAGCCCGGTCACCTTGTGGCCCTGGACCCGGTTGGTCAGCGCGATGCTGCCTTCCAGCGCCTGCACGATCTCATGGCAGATGGCCAGGCCCAAGCCACTGCCGGTGCGCACGTCGCCCGCCGAGAAGGGCTGGAACAGGCGGGCCGCCAGTTCGTCATCAATGCCGGGGCCGTGGTCGCTGATGGTGAGCGCCACATGCCGTCCGTCGCTGCGCAGGTCCACGGTCAGCTCGCTGCCGGGTGGTGCGTGGCGCACGGCGTTGTGCAGCAGGTTGCGGCTCAGCTCGCGCAGCATCCATTCGTGCGATTGCACCAGAGCGGGCTCGGTGTGGATGCCGAAGTCGAGGTCGCGCTGGGCGATGAGGGGCGAGATTTCCAGCGCCACTGCGCGCAGGACCTCGTCGAACCGGGTAGCGGGTGGCGCGCTTTGCTGGCGCAGTTGCTCCACCTTGGCCAGGGCCAGCATCTGGTTGGCCAGCAGCGTGGCGCGGTCCACGGTGTCGCTGATTTCGTGCAGGGCTTGCTGTGGCTCCACATCGCCATGCAGGGCGGACTGCACCTGGGTCTTGAGCACGGCCAGCGGCGTGCGCAACTGGTGCGATGCGTCGCGCACAAAGCGCTTCTGGTGCCGCAGCAGGTGGCGTAGGCGCTGCATGACCTCGTTGGTTGCGTCCACCAGCGGTTGCAGCTCGCGCGGGGCTAGGGGGGCGGCGATGGGGCTCAGGTCACCTTCGCGCCGGGCCTGCAGCTGCTGGCTGAGCTGGCGAACGGGCTGTGTAGCGCGCTGCACCACCAGCACCACGGTAAAGGCGATCACCGCGATCAGCAGCGCCTGGCGCAGCAGGGTGTTGCGCAGGATCTGAAGGGCCAGGGTTTCGCGCACCTCCAGCGTCTCGGCCACCTGGATCACCGCCATGGCCCGCCCCTGGGAGCTGGCCACCGGCTGCAGCAGCACGGCGACGCGCACATCGCGGTCACGAAAGCGGTCGTCGTAAAAGTCCACCAGGGCCGCGTAGGGCGGGCGAGCCGGGATGCTGCCGTGCCACATCGGCAGGTCTTCAAAGCCCGACACCATCTCGCCCTTCAGGGTTGAGACGCGGTAGAACATCTGGCTCTGGTTGTCGGCTTCAAAGGCCTCCAGCGCGGAATACGGCACGATGGCACGCAGCTGCGCTTCCTCGTCAAAACCCTTCACATCCAGCTGTTCGCTGATGCTCTTGGCGGATGCCAGCAGGGTGCGGTCGTAGGCCGTGTTGAGGGATGCCAGGGTCTGGTGGTACAGGCTCCAGGTGTTGAAGCCGATGAACAGCACCACCGGCAGCAAGATGCCCAGCAGCAGGCGCCGCCTAAGCGAGTGGTGGCGCACGCCTTTGGGGCTCATGTGTCGGCCCGCAGCAGGTAGCCCAGGCCGCGCAGTGTCATCAGGGTCAGGCCCGTGCCTGCCAGCTTTTTACGCAGCCGGTACACCACGACCTCGATGGCCTCGTATTGCACGTCCAGCTGGCCCGGAAACACCAGCTCATACAGCCGTTCCTTGGTCACCGCGTGGCCGGGCTGGGCCAGCAGGGCGTGCATCAAAGCGAGTTCGCGCGGTGTGAGCTCCATCACCTCGCCGTGGAGGTACAGGGCGCCGCTGTCCTTGTCGTAGCGGATGGCGCCGATCTGCACGGTGCTGGGGGCGAGGGGCGCCACTGCAGGGTCCGCACTGCGGCGCACCAGCGCGCGCAGGCGGGCCTCCAGTTCGTCCAGGTCAAAAGGTTTGGGCAGGTAGTCGTCGGCTCCGGCGTTCAGGCCCATCACCCGGTCGCCGAATGTGCCGCGCGCTGTCAGGATGAGCACAGGGGTGCGCAGGCCGCGCGACCGGGCCTGCTGCAGCACCTGCAGGCCATCAAGGCCGGGCAGTGTCAGGTCCAGGATGACGGCATCGGGCTGCAGCGCGGTCCACTGGCTGAGAGCCGCGCGCCCGTCGCCCACGGCCGTCACTTCCATGCCGCGCCGGGTCAGCGCGCGGTGCAGCGTGGCCTGCATGGTGGGGTCGTCTTCTACAAGGAGCAATTGCATGCGCGGCACCATAGCACCGTCTCGTCGGGCCCCGCGCATGAGTGTTTTCCCTGAGTCTGAGGACAGCCGTTTGACAGGCAGCGCGCGCATCATCGGGCGGTTCGCAAACCTTATCAGGAGACAGACACCATGCGTCGCGATACCTTTCTGAAATCCCTGGCCGCCCTGGCCGCAGCGGGTGCGCTGCCCGTCTCGGCCCAGACGGCATCTGCCATCAAGATGATGATCCCCGCCAACCCGGGTGGAGGCTGGGACACCACCGGCCGCGCATTGGGTAAGGCAATGCAGGACGCAGGTGTTGCCAGCTCGGTCACCTATGACAACAAGGGCGGTGCCGCCGGCGCGATCGGTCTGGCGCAGTTCGTCAACGGCAGCAAGGGCGACCCGAATGCCGTGATGGTGATGGGTGCGGTGATGCTGGGCGGCATCATCACGGGCAAGCCCCCGGTGGGCCTGGACAAGGTCACGCCGTTGGCGCGCCTGACCAGCGAATACAACGTGTTCGTGCTGCCTTCCAACTCGCCTTTCAAGTCGATGAAGGACGTGGTGGACCAGCTCAAGAAGGACCCTGGCAGCGTGAAATGGGGTGGCGGCTCGCGCGGCTCCACCGAACACATCGCAGCCGCCATGATTGCCCGTGAAGTGGGTGTGGACCCGGCCAAGATCAACTACGTGGCGTTCCGTGGGGGCGGCGAGGCAACTGCCGCCATCCTGGGCGGCAACGTCACCATCGGCGGCAGCGGCTACAGCGAGTTTGCCGAGTACATCGCTGCGGGCAAGATGCGGGCCATCGGGGTCACGTCCGGCAAGCGCCTCAAGGGCGTCGAGGTGCCCACGCTCAAGGAACAGGGCATCAACGTAGAGATCGGCAACTGGCGTGGTGTGTACGGTGCTCCCGGTATCGACAAGGCCCAGCGTGACGCGCTGATCGCCTCCATCGAGAAAGCCACAAAGAGCAAGGCCTGGAGCGAGGCGCTGGCCAAGAATGACTGGACCCCCGCATGGATGGCTGGCGATGCGTTTGCCAGCTTCGTGGACCAGGAATTCGCCAGCCTGCGCGCCACCATGGTCAAGTCCGGGATGGTGTGATGACTGAAGGCAGCACCATTCCATCGCCGCGCGCGCAGACCATCGTCGGCGCCGGTGTGCTGCTGGTGGCCGGAGGCATGGCCTTCGGCGCCTTGCAGATTTCCGGCGAGGCCGGTTACGGTGGCGTCGGCCCCAACTTCTTGCCGTGGCTGTGTACCGTGGTGCTGGCCATTTGCGGCGCGTGGCTGGTGTGGGAGGCACGCACCGGTGGCTACCGCGAGATGTCCGAAGCCAGCGGGCACCCCAAGGCCGACATCGGCTCTTTCGTGTGGGTGTCTGCGGGTCTTCTGGTCAACGCCGCATTGATTGGCACCGTGGGCTTCATCGTGAGCTGCACGATCTGCTACGTGCTGGCTGTGCAAGGCCTCCGCCGCGCAGCACGGCAGCCCCAAGCCGGCTCCGTCGGCACGTGGGTGAAGGATGTGCTGACCGGGCTGGCGATCTCGGCACCCGTGTTCTGGGCCTTCACGCAGTTTCTCGCCATCAACCTGCCGGGCCTGACGGGAACGGGCTGGCTGTAAGGCCACCGCATCCTCTGCCGCAGCCCGGCAAGACCCCTGACAACAACATCAAGAAGAGGTTCTGATGGAAATCTTTGATGCGCTTCTGGCGGGCTTTGCCACCGCTATCACGCCAGCCAACCTGCTCTGGGCGCTGGTGGGCTGTGCCCTCGGGACGGCCGTGGGCGTGCTGCCTGGCATCGGGCCCGCCGTGGCTGTGGCCATGTTGCTGCCCATCACCGCCAAGGTCGAGGTCACAGCCTCGATGATCTTTTTTGCCGGTATCTACTACGGCGCCATGTATGGAGGGTCCACCACGTCGATCCTGCTGAACACGCCGGGGGAGACGGCGAGTATGGTGACCGCGATGGAGGGCAACAAGATGGCCAAGAGTGGCCGCGCCGGTGCGGCGCTGGCAACCTCGGCGATTGGCTCCTTCGTGGCGGGCACCATTGCAACGGTGGTCGTGACGCTGTTCGCGCCGGGCGTGGCGGAATTTGCCGTCAAGCTCGGGCCGCCGGAGTACTTCATGCTGATGGTGCTGGCCTTCACCACTGTCAGCGCGGTGCTCGGCCAGAGCGCGTTGCGCGGCATGACAGCCCTCTTTGTGGGGCTGGCGCTGGGCTGCGTAGGCATGGACCAGATCTCTGGCGCCGCGCGCTACACCGCAGGCCAGATGGAGCTGCTGGACGGCATCGACATCGTGCTGGTGGCAGTGGGCCTGTTTGCCGTGGCGGAAGTGCTCTACGCTGCCATTTACGAAGGCACCGTCAACGAGACGCAGAACAAGATGAGCCGCGTGCACATGACCGCGCGGGACTGGAAACGGTCCTGGCCCGCGTGGCTGCGGGGTACGCTCATCGGCACACCGTTTGGCTGTATCCCTGCGGGCGGCACCGAGATCCCCACCTTCCTCAGCTACGCCACCGAGAAGAAGCTGGCCAAGGGCGAGGACAAGGCCGAGTTTGGGGGCAAGGGCGCCATTGAAGGCGTGGCCGGCCCCGAGGCGGCGAACAACGCCACCGTGACGGCTGCGCTGATTCCGCTGCTGACGTTGGGCATTCCCACCAGCAACACCACGGCCGTGCTGCTGGGCGCGTTCCAGAACTACGGCATCAACCCGGGCCCGCAGCTGTTCACCAGCTCGGCGGCACTGGTGTGGGCGCTGATCGCCTCGCTGTACATCGGCAACATCATGCTGCTGGTGCTGAACCTGCCGATGGTGGGTCTGTGGGTCAAGCTGCTGAAGGTACCGCGCCCGCAGCTGTACGCAGGCATCCTGATCTTCGCCACGGTGGGCGCCTACGGCATGCGCCAGAGCGCGTTCGACCTGTTCCTGCTGTATGCCATTGGCATCCTGGGGGTGGTGATGCGCCGGTTCGACTTCCCGACCGCGCCGGTGGTGGTGGGCATGATCCTGGGCCCCTTGGCCGAGGCGCAGATGCGCAACGCCGTGGCGTTGGGCGAGGGCAGCTGGTGGATCTTCCTGCAGCGCCCGATGTCGCTCACGCTGGTGGTGATCGTGGCGCTGGTGTTGATCGTTCCGCGCGTGATGCGCCGTATGGCGGCACGCAAGCTGGCGTCTTCATAGAGACCCCTGCGTCTGCGCACTCGCGGCGCAGGCTGCACGTAAAAAAAACCGCGCTCCAGGGCGCGGTTTTTTGTTTTCAGCTTGGGTTGTTGTGGCAAGCCTGGCACCGGGTTGTAGATCCCGAGCCTCCCCACCAGGAGACTTGCTCAACGGGGCTGGATGATAACATAAAATGCGAATAATTCTTATTTGCAAGGTGGTGCATGGATTCACTTCCCTAGGAATTTATGGCGTTGTGCCGGCAGTGGGGTGAGGCGCAGCAACGCTGCAGCAAGCTGGTGGCCGCTCAGGCCGCGCAACTGGAAGCGCTGTCGGCGGAGGTGATGCGCTTGCGTGCTGCAGTGATCATCCGGGACACGCGCCTCGCGTGGGCGCAGGATGCCCTGGCACAGTGGCAGGCGGCTCAGCCGGGCCTGCCGCGGCGACAGTCCATGGCCCGCCATATCGGCGTGCTGGCAGAGCGCATCACCGCCTTGTCGCGCGAGTGCCTGCGATGGAAGCTGGCTGCATCGGCGCCGAGTGCATCGTCCCAGGCCCCCGCTGATTCCCAGAACGCGTACAGAGGCAAAGAGGTGGCCGTCGAGGAGAGGGCGCCAGCCATCAGCGAAGCAGCACTGCATACCAGCCTGGCGGCCGCAGACTGGGTGATTTGCCAGACCGGCTGCATCAGCCATGACCAGTACTGGCGCGTACAGGACCATTGCCGCCGCACCGGCAAGACCTGCATCCTGATGGACCAGCCCCTGGCTGCGCAGCCGGTGCAGCCGCCGTCCGTCGTGGTGCTGCACTGGGGGCATGCCGAAGAGCGTCAGGCGGCTGACAAGGTGCAGTAAATGCCCGATAGCGCAGAAAAATAATGCCTTGATTGCTATAAACAGTGTAGCAAATCGCTGAGGGCTACGTGCTGTGCTGCCGGTGACCGTGGCTGGGACACGGATCTGCGTGCACCTCCGCGCTACCATCCGCCCATGCCCCTTCTCACCGATGACGCCCCCGCCTTGCCGCTGGATGCCCAGGGCATTCTGGAACTGGCGGCGCGCTCCATGTTCCAGCTGTTCTCCAGCGTCAGCCAGGGCATGTTCCTGGTGGACCGCAGCGGGCGCATCGTATGGGTGAACGAGGGCTATCAGCGCTTTCTGCCGGACCTTGGTTTTTCGTCGGTGGACCAGTTCGTCGGCCGCACGGTGGAAGAGGTCATCCCCAACACCCAGATGCGCCGCGTGCTGGAGACCGGCCAGCCCGTGCTGATCGATCTGCTCACCAACAAGGCGGGTACCTTTGTGGTCAGCCGCATCCCGCTGCGCGACGATGCCGACCGCGTGATCGGTGCCATCGGCATCGTGCTGTTCGACCACCCCGAGACCACGCTGCAGCCGCTGATCAGCAAGTTTGCGCTGCTGCAGCGGGACCTGGACGACGCCCGGCGTGAGCTGGCCAGCCAGCGCCGACGCAGCCTCGCGGTGGCGGGCGATGGCGAGCGGCGGTCCAAGTACACCTTTGCCAGCTTCATCGGCTCCAGCCCTGCGGCGGCCGAGGTCAAGCGCCAGGCGCGCCGTGCAGCGCAGTCCACCAGCCCCGTGCTGCTGCTGGGCGAAACCGGCACCGGCAAGGAACTGCTGGCCCACGCCATTCACGCCGCATCGAGCCGCGCCAGCGGCCCGTTTGTGAGCGTGAACATCGCCGCTGTGCCCGACACGCTGCTCGAAGCGGAGTTCTTTGGCGTGGCGCCGGGCGCCTACACCGGCGCCGACCGCAAAGGCCGCGACGGCAAGTTCAAGCTGGCCGACGGCGGCACGCTGTTCCTCGACGAAATCGGCGACATGCCGCAGAGCCTGCAGGCCAAGCTGCTGCGCGCGCTGCAAGAGGGCGAGATCGAGCCGCTGGGCAGCAACAAGCTTGTGCCCTTCAACGTGCGCATCCTGGCCGCCACCTCGCGCGACCTGGCCGCGCTGGTGCGCGAGGGCAAGTTTCGCGAGGACTTGTTCTACCGCCTGCATGTGTTGCCCGTGCGCGTGCCGCCGCTGCGCGTGCGACGCAGCGACATTCCTGCGTTGGTGGAGGCCCTGGGTGAAGACCTGGCCCTGCGCAACGGCACCGCACCGCCCGAGTTGCTGCCGGACGCCATGGCCCTGCTGGCGGGCCAACCCTGGCGCGGCAACATCCGCGAGCTGCGCAATGTGCTGGAGCAGGCGGTCATGCGCAGCGACTCGCAGTCCATCGACGCCGCGCAGCTGGAGCGCATTTTGCGCGAGGCCGGCGTGGAGCCCGCCGCCCCCGCCCCGGTGCAAGACCCGGGCCACGCCGCCGACGCCGATGACGAAAGCCGCTACCTGCGCCCGCTGGCCGAACAGGTGGCCGAGCTGGAGCGCAAGGCCATTGCCGCCGCCCTGAAGGCCCATGGCGGCAACAAGCTGGCCACCGCGCGGCAGCTGGGCATCTCGCGCGCCACGCTCTATGGACGTCTGGAAAACCCTGAATAAATTTCAGGCAAATGTCTGAATTTCAGACATTTATTGTGTATTAAATTCAGGCAGTGTCGCTGAGGTGTCAGCAAAAGTATCTTTGAAATCAAGCACTTGGATGCTGGCACAGACTGTGCAATAAAGAAGCATCACAACAGGAGACATCGCCATGCACCGTCGCACTCTGGTCACCCTCGCCACTGCAGCCGTTACCGCCGCCACACTTTCTGCCCCCGCGTTTGCGCAGACCGGCGAAATCCGCATCGCCCACGTCTACAGCAAGACAGGCCCGCTGGAAGCCTACGGCAAGCAGACCCAGACCGGTCTGATGATGGGCCTGAACTACGCCACCGGCGGCAGCATGACCGTCAATGGCAAGAAGCTCGTCGTGATCGAGAAGGACGACCAGGGCAAGCCCGACCTGGGCAAGAGCCTGCTGGCCTCCGCCTACTCGGACGACAAGGCCGACATCGCCGTCGGCCCCACCTCCAGCGGCGTGGCCCTGGCCCTGCTGCCGGTGGCTGAGGAATACAAGAAGATCCTGCTGGTCGAGCCCGCCGTGGCCGACGCCATCACCGGCGACAAGTGGAACAAGTACATCTTCCGCACCGGCCGCAACAGCAGCCAGGACGCCATCTCCAACGCCGTGGCCATCGACAAGGCCGGCGTCACGGTAGCCACGCTGGCGCAGGACTACGCTTTTGGCCGCGACGGTGTGAAGGCCTTCAAGGACGCACTGAAGAACGCCAAGCTGGTGCACGAGGAATACCTGCCCACCACCACCACCGACTTCACCGCCGGTGCCCAGCGCCTGATCGACAAGCTCAAGGACGTGCCTGGCCGCAAAGTCATCTTCATCATCTGGGCCGGTGCCGGCAACCCGTTCAAGATCGCTGACATGGACTTGAAGCGCTATGGCATCGAAATCGCCACCGGCGGCAACATCCTGCCCGCCATGGCTGCGTACAAGAACTTCCCCGGCATGGAAGGCGCCACGTACTACTACTTCGGCATCCCCAAGAACCCCGTGAACGAAGCCATGGTGGCCGCGCACTACAAGGAGTTCAAGACCCCGCCAGACTTCTTCACGGCCGGTGGCTTCAGCTCTGCCATGGCACTGGTCACGGCCCTCAAGGCCACGAACGGCGACACCAACACCAACAAGCTCATCAAGACCATGGAGGGCATGAGCTTTGAGACGCCCAAGGGCAAGATGACCTTCCGCAAGGAAGACCACCAGGCCATGCAGAGCATGTACCACTTCAAGATCAAGGTGGACCCGGCCTTTGCCTGGGGCGTGCCCGAGCTGGTGCGCGAGATCAAGCCTGAAGAGATGCAAGTTCCGATTCGCAACAAGCGATAAGGCTGCGCTGGGCAGGGCTGAGTGATGGCGAGCACCCTGGTTTGGGATGAGCTGCAAGGCGTAAACCGCAGCCATAGCCCGTGCTATGGCGAGGATTTGCAACGCGGCAGATCGCCCAAGGCAGGGATGCTCGACACGCGAGAGACCTGTTCAGCGGAGCCTTAGGGTTTGCGTGGCCCCGCTGGCTGACGATTGTTCAGCCCAGCGGGGATCCATCATCGCGGGGCGCGGCCGCCCTTTTTTTCCAGTGAATTGATGCATGAACCCCCGGGTGTACACGGGGGCTGGGTCGGTTTTTCTCAAAAATTATTTGGAGACAAGACAACATGGCTTTCAATTTCATCCGGGCGGCTGCAGCAGGGGCTGCGATGGCACTTTGTGGTGCGGGCGGTGTTCACGCTGCCGTCAACCTGCCAGCACTCAAGATCGACAAGACACAGACCACGGTGTCGGGCTTGTCCTCGGGCGGCTTCATGGCGGTGCAACTGCACGTGGCGTACTCGGCCACGTTTGCCAAGGGGGCGGGTGTGGTGGCGGGCGGCCCGTTCTACTGCGCCGAAGGGTCCATCGTCAACGCCACCGGGCGCTGCATGGCCAGTCCTGCGGGCATTCCCACCAGCACGCTGGTCAGCACCACCAACACCTGGGCCAGTCAGGGAGTCATCGACCCCGTGGCCAATCTGCAGAACTCCAAGGTCTACCTGTTCTCGGGCACGCTCGACAGCGTGGTCAAAACCGGGGTCATGGACGCGCTGCGCACCTACTACAACAGCTTCGTTCCCGCCGCCAACGTGGTCTACAAGAAAGACATTGCGGCCGAACACGCGATGGTGACGGACGACTACGGAAACGCCTGCTCCACAAAGGGCGCGCCCTACATCAGCGACTGCAACTTCGACCTGGCCGGCGCCATGCTGCAGCACCTGTACGGCACGCTGAACGCCCGCAACAACGCCACCCTGCCCACCGGCAATTACATCGAGTTCAACCAGAGCGAATTCATCACCAACCATGGCATGGCCACCACCGGCTGGGCTTACGTGCCCCAGGCCTGCCAGGCGGGTGGCACGGCCACCTGCAAGCTGCACGTGGTGCTGCATGGCTGCAAGCAGAACATCAGCGATGTGCAGCAGCAGTACGTGCGCAACACTGGCTACAACCGCTGGGCCGACACCAACAACATCGTGATGCTGTACCCGCAGACCAGCACCGCAGCCACCAACAGCTGCTGGGACTGGTGGGGCTATGACAGCGCCAACTACTCCAAGAAGTCCGGCCCGCAAATGGCGGCCATCAAGGCAATGGTGGATCGCGTTTCCAGCGGCACGGGCGGTACCACGCCCCCCGACCCTGTGGCCCTGCCTGCCCCCACGGGCGTGAGCACTTCGGGCGCCACGGCCAACAGCATGGCCATCGGCTGGGCCGCCGTCACCGGCGCGGCCAGCTACAACGTGTACCGCAACGCCAACAAGGTCAACGCGCTGCCTGTGACCGCCACCAGCTACACCGACACCGGCCTGGCTGCCTCCACCACCTACAGCTGGAAGGTGCGCGCTGCCGATGCCAACGGGGCCGAAGGCGCCACATCGGCCGCTGCATCGGGCACCACGCTGGCCGCATCGGGCGGCGGCACGGCCACCTGCACCACGGCCAGCAACTATGCACACACCCTGGCCGGGCGCGCTTATGCCGCCGGGGGCTACACCTATGCGCTGGGCTCCAACCAGAACATGGGCCTGTGGAACGTGTTCGTCACCAACACCCTGAAGCAGACCAGCACCAACTACTACGTGATTGGCACCTGCTGAAATATGTACAACCCCCTGAGCCGCTTCGCGTCTTCCCCCTTCTCTCGAATGGCTTCGCCATTCGAGAGAAGGGGGACACCGCCAGCGCGGCGGGGCGGCCCTTGCGCGGCGGTCGCTGGCTGCGACCGCGCCAGTTGCGGAGACTGTTGACGATGGAAACCCAGTGAAGGTCTTGGCACCCCGCCGCAGGGCTGGGTTGCCGGGCTCTTTGAATGAAATGACTCAGACCGTGAAAGTGAACCCCCACCCATGAGCACCTTGGCCACCAAGGACTTGACCATCCGCTTCGGCGGCCATGTGGCGGTCAACGGCGTGACCTGCTCTTTCGAGCCCGGCACGCTGACCGCCATCGTGGGCCCCAACGGCGCGGGCAAGACCACCTACTTCAACCTGATCTCGGGGCAACTCAAGGCCACCAGCGGCAGCGTGATGCTGGGCGGGCAGGACCTCACGGGCCAGTCCGTCTCGGCACGCACGCACGCCGGGCTGGGCCGGGCGTTCCAGCTCACCAACCTGTTTCCTAACCTCAGCGTGCTGGAGAACGTGCGCCTGGCCGTGCAGGCCACTCAAGAGGGCAAGCACCGCCGGGGCATGAACCTGTGGAGCATCTGGAGCGACCACAACGCGCTGACCCAGCGCGCCCGGGTGATCCTGCAGGCCGTGGCCATGACCGACCGGGCCGACACGCCGGTGGCCAGCCTGCCGCACGGCGACCAGCGCAAGCTCGAAGTGGCACTGCTCATGGCGCTGGAGCCGCAGGTCTACATGTTCGACGAGCCCACGGCCGGCATGAGCCACGACGAGGCGCCCGTGATCCTGAACCTGATCCGCGAGTTGAAGAAGGACAAGACCAAGATCATCCTGCTGGTGGAGCACAAGATGGACGTGGTGCGCGAGCTGGCCGACCGCATCATCGTGCTGACCAACGGCACGCTGGTGGCCGATGGACCGCCAGCCGAGGTGATCGCATCGCCCGTGGTGCAAGAGGCTTACCTGGGCGTCTCCAAGGACGCAGAGAAGGAGGCCGCATGAGCACGACACCAACGACCAACCTGCTCGAACTCAAGGGTGTGCACACGCACATCGGCGCATACCACATCCTGCACGGCGTGGACCTGGCTGTGCCCAAAGGGCAGCTCACCATGCTGCTGGGCCGCAACGGCGCAGGCAAGACGACCACGCTGCGCACCATCATGGGCCTGTGGCATGCGTCGCAGGGCTCCATCCACTTTGGTGGCAAAGACATCACCGCGATGAATACGCCTGCCATCGCGGGCCTGAACATCGCCTATGTGCCCGAGAACATGGGCATCTTTGCCGACCTCACGGTGAAGGAAAACATGCTGCTGGCCGCACGCAGTGCCCGCAACGCCGCGCAGATGGACGAGGCGCGCTTGCAGTGGATCTTCAAGCTCTTCCCCGCGGTGGAGAAGTTCTGGAACCACCCCGCCGGCAAGCTCAGCGGCGGCCAAAAGCAGATGGTGGCCGTGAGCCGCGCCATCGTCGAGCCGCGCGATCTGCTCATCGTGGATGAGCCCAGCAAGGGCCTCGCGCCCGCCATCATCAACAACATGATCGACGCGTTCGACCAGCTCAAGAAGAGCGGTGTGACCATCCTGCTCGTCGAGCAGAACATCAACTTTGCCAAGCGGCTGGGTGACACCGTGGCCGTGATGGACAACGGCAAGGTGGTGCATGCGGGCAGCATGGCCGCGCTGGCACAAGACGAAGAACTGCAGCGCTCGCTGCTGGGGTTGGCGCTATGAGTCGTGTGAGTAATTTCAGATGTTTTCGGGCGGTAGCGAAGGTATCTATTGTCCTGGTAGCTATCAAATATGTAGCTAATGTACGTGGTGCGGCGACCGCCGCTGGAGGTCGGGCATGAGCATCACCCGCGATTTCGACTGGAAGCCGCTGGCGCTGGTGCCGACGCTGGCGCTGCTGGTGCTGCCCTTCATCGGCTCGCCCAGCACCTGGCTCACGCTCACGGTGGCGGGGCTGGCCATGGGCATGATCATCTTCATCATCGCCTCGGGCCTCACGCTGGTGTTTGGCCTGATGGACGTGTTGAACTTCGGCCATGGCGTGTTCATTGCGCTCGGCGCCTTTGTGGCCACCAGCGTGCTGGGCGCCATGGGCGACTACACCCAGAGTGCCGAGCTGTGGCGCAACCTGATGGCCGTGCTGCCCGCCATGGTGGTGGCCATGGCAGTGGCCGGGGCCGTGGGCCTGGCGTTCGAGCGCTTCATCGTGCGGCCGGTGTATGGACAGCACCTGAAGCAGATCCTCATCACCATGGGCGGCATGATCATTGGTGAAGAACTCATCAAGGTCATCTGGGGCCCCGCGCAGATCCCGCTGCCGCTGCCCGAGGGCATGCGTGGCTCGCTGCTGGTGGGTGATGCCGCGATTGAAAAATACCGCCTGGTGGCGGTGGCTGTGGGGCTGCTTGTGTTTGGTGTGCTGGCGTGGACGCTGTCGCGCACCAAGGTCGGCCTGCTCATCCGCGCTGGCGTGCAAGACCGCGAGATGGTCGAAAGCCTGGGCTACCGCATCCGCCGCCTGTTTGTGGGCGTGTTCGTGGTGGGCTCGGCCCTGGCGGGTCTGGGCGGCGTGATGTGGGGTCTGTACCAACAAAACGTGGTGCCCCAGATGGGCGCACAGGTCAACGTGCTGATCTTCATCGTGATCATCATCGGCGGCCTGGGCAGCACCGGCGGCGCGCTCATCGGTGCGCTGCTGGTGGGGCTGATGGCCAACTACACCGGCTTCCTGGTGCCCAAGGTGGCGCTGTTCTCCAACATCGCGTTGATGGTGGCCATTCTCTTGTGGCGTCCGCAGGGCGTCTATCCCGTGGCCAACCGCTGATGAGGAGCCGACTGACATGCTGAACCGACTTCTCTCCGGCGACTATCCGCGCAGCAAGGTGCTGGCGGTGATTCTGGTGGCCATCTTTGTGGGCCTGGCGTTCGCGCCGTTCCTCTTCCCGGGTGTCAAGGCGCTGTCCGTGGCAGCCAAGGTGTTGATCTTTGTGGTGCTGGTCGCCAGCTTCGATCTGCTCTTGGGTTACACAGGCATCGTGAGCTTTGCGCACACCATGTTCTTTGGCATCGGGGCCTACGGCATTGCCGTGGCCACCACCCGCATGGGGCCCACGTGGTCGGCGCTGCTGGTGGGGCTGGCCGGGGCGTTGGTGCTGTCGCTGCTGCTGTCGCTCGCGGTGGGGCTCTTCTCGCTGCGTGTGCGGGCCATCTTCTTTGCCATGATCACGCTGGCCGTGGCCGCTGCGTTTCAGACGCTGGCCTCACAGCTATCGGACATCACCGGCGGCGAGGACGGCCTGACCTTCAAGGTGCCCGAGTTCCTGTCGCCCAGCTTCGAGCCGTTTGACGACCCCTTCCTGGGCGTGAGCATCGACGGGCGGCTGATCTGCTACTACCTGCTCTTCGTCACGGCTGTGGCGCTGGTGCTGGCGCTGCTGCGCATCGTCAACTCGCCCTTCGGCCGCGTGCTGCAGGCCATCCGCGAGAACGAGTTCCGCGCCGAGGCCATTGGCTACCGCGTGGTGGTGTACCGCACCACGTCCAGCGTGCTGTCGGCACTGTTTGCCACCATGGCGGGTGCCATGCTGGCGCTCTGGCTGCGCTACAACGGGCCGGACACCTCGCTCAGCTTCGAAATCATGATGGACTGCCTGCTCATCGTGGTGATCGGCGGCATGGGCACGATCTATGGCTCGGCCATTGGCGCCGTGCTCTTCCTGGTGGCGCAAAGCTACCTGCAGGATCTGCTGCGCCTGGGCAGCGAGGCCGCCTCAGGCCTGCCCTGGCTGTCTGCGCTGCTGTCGCCTGACCGCTGGCTGCTGTGGCTGGGCGTGCTGTTCGTTCTGTCCGTTTACTACTTCCCCACCGGTGTGGTGGGGCGCCTGCGCGCGGCAGCTGCGCGCAAGGTGGGGTGAGTGGCCCGGCCGCGCCGGGTGACTGGCGTGGCCTGGGTGTGTGGGTGAGCTGTGCAACAAAGACGCAAAGAAAAAACTCCAGGAGACAAGCACATGAAGATGAGCATGAAGAACCCGCGTTTTCGTCCCTTTTCTCGTCCGTTCGTTCCCGCAGTGCTGGCCGCTGCGGTGTTGGCTGCCTGCGGCGGCAGTGATGGCGACAGCGCCGCACTCAACACCAAGCCCACCTACCTGGGCGCCATCAGCGAGTCCACGTACGACGGCGCCAGCAACGACCTGCTGACGGCTGGCCTGGGCGCCACGGGCCTGGCAGCCGCCGTGCCACCGGCCTATGCCGACCCGCTCAAGCCCACCGCAGCCGAGCTGCGCCGCACTGCCATCCACACCAACTACCGCGCCATGCTCGACATGACGGCGGCCGGCGGCTACGGCACGCTGTATGGCCCCAATGTAGACGCGCAGGGCAAGGTCACCACCGGCGAAGGCAAGGTGGCAGGCACTGAGTACATCGCGTTTGCCGACGACGGCACAGGCCGCAAGAACGTCACGCTAATGGTGCAGGTGCCTGCAAGCTTCGACCCCAAGAAGCCTTGCATGATCACCGCGACGGCATCGGGCTCGCGCGGTGTATACGGCGGCATCTCCACCGGCGAGTGGGGCCTGAAGAAGGGCTGCGCCGTGGCGTACTCTGACAAGGGCACGGGCGGTGCTCCGCACGACCTGCAAAACGACACCGTGCCGCTGATGGACGGTACCCGCACCACGGCCGTCGCAGCGGGCAAGGCGGCAGCCTTCAACGCGGGCCTCGCGGCCACCGAGCTGGCCGCCTTCAACACCGCTACGCCCAATCGCTTTGCCTTCAAGCACGCGCACTCGGGCCAGAACTCTGAAAAGGATTGGGGCACCACCACCTTGCAGGCGGTGGAGTTTGGCTACTACGTGCTCAACCAGCGTTATGGCGCCACCGATGCAGCGGGCCAGCGCCTCAAGACGCTGACGCCAGCCAACACCATCGTGATTGCATCCAGCATCTCCAACGGTGGCGGTTCAGCGATTGCCGCGGCCGAGCTGGACACGCAGGGCCTGATCAGCGGCGTGGCCGTGTCCGAGCCTGCCATCGAGATGCCTGCCAACCCCGGTGTCACCGTGCGCCGTGGCAGTGCTGAGGTGGCCGTCACCGGCAAGACGCTGGTGGACTTCACGACCTACGCCAACCTGTACCAGGCCTGCGCATCGCTGGCGCCATCGGTCAGCACCAGCCCTTATGCCGCCGCTTTTGCCGCCGGCTTTGGCAGTGCGGCCCTGCCGATTGCGCCCAATCGCTGTGCCTCGCTCAAGGCGGCGGGCCTTCTCACGGCCTCCACCACGGCCACGCAGGCCGAGGAGGCTTTGCAAAAGCTGCGCGCCTACGGCTGGGAGCCGGAGTCCAACGACCTGCATGCGTCGCTGGCTGCGTTTGAAGTTGCTCCGGCGGTCGCCGTCACCTTCGCCAACAGCCTGTCGCGCGCCAGCGTCAAGGACCACCTGTGCGGCTTCAGCTACGCGGCCACGGCGGCTACAGGCGCGGTGACAACGCTGGCACCCGCAGCGCTCGCTGGCATGTTTGCCTCGGGCAATGGCGTGCCCCCATCGGGCGGTATCAATCTGGTCAACAACCTGGGCAAGCTGGGCCCGGCACGCGACTTCCTGTCAGTGTCGGACGCGGGTGTGGCCGACTGGAACCTGAGCGGTGCGCTGTGCCTGCGCAACCTCGTCACCGGCAACGATGCCGCCGCCAAGAAGCTGCAGGCTGGTGTTCAGGAAACCCGCCGTAACGGCAACCTGCGTGGCAAGCCTGCCGTCATCGTTCATGGCCGTGCGGATGCGTTGCTGCCCGTCAGCCACACCTCGCGCCCCTACGCCGCGTTGAACAAGAAGGTCGAAGGCGCCGCCAGCAAGCTCAGCTATGTGGAAGTGGCCAACGCCCAGCACTTCGACAGTTTCATTGGCTTGCCCACCGTGCTGCCTGGCTACGACAGCCGTTATGTGCCGCTGCACGTGTACCTGAACCACGCACTCGACGCCGTGTACGACCACCTCGCCAGCGGCAAGGCATTGCCCGCCAGCCAGGTGGTGCGCACGGTGCCACGTGGCGGCACACCGGGCAGCGCCCCGGCCATCACCGCCGCCAACGTGCCGCCGCTGGTCACCACGCCCGCTGCCGCCAACGCCATTGCCATCACGGCGGGCGCCATCTACATCCCTGACTGACCAGGACGCTGAACGACCTCTGTGGAAGCCCGGGACCCGTGCACTGCAGGTGCATGCCCCGAGCCATTCCAGGCGCAGTCATTACAAGGACGGAAGCAATGAACACTGTGAAGAGTTGGGTAGGCCGCGTGTCGGCCACCCTGCGGTGGGGTGGACCGATGGCGTTGGCACTGGCCGTGGGGGCGTTGGCCCCCGCGCGGGCCGCCGAGGTGGTGGTGGGGCAGGTGGCCCCGCTGTCGGGCGTGCTGGCCAGCACCGGCGCGCAGATGGTGCTGGGCGGCAAGATTTACTTTGACTGGGTCAACGCACAAGGCGGTGTGCACGGCGCCAGCATTCGCCAGGCGGTAGCTGACGATGGCTACAAGGTCGCAGACACGGTGACCCGCACCCGCGAACTGCTGGCCAAGCCCGAAGTGGTGGCGCTGTACGGCTTTGCGGGCACGGCCAACATCACCCAACTGCTGGCCGATGGCGTGCTGGAGCAGGGCGGCGCCGCACTGGTGGCGCCGTACACGGGGGGCGAGTCGCTGCGCAACCCGTTCAACCCGTGGATCTTTCATGTGCGTGCCGGTTATGCCGACGAAACCGAGCACATGGTGCAGCAGCTCACCACGCTGGGCATGAACCGTGTGGCCGTGATGTACCAGGACGACGGCTTTGGCAAGGCGGGCCTCGCGGGGGTGGAGGCGGCGCTGGCCAAGCGTGGCCTCAAGCTCGTGGTGTCTGCGGGCTACGAGCGCAATACCGACAAGGTGGACGACGCCGTCAAGGCCATCAAGGCCGCCGATGTGCACGCGGTCATCATGATTGCGGTGAACAAGCCCGCGGCGGCCTTCATCCAGCGCTACCGCGAGCAGGGCGGCGGCGCGCAGCTGTACAACATCTCGGTGGTGGACCCGACGGAGCTGGTCAAGCTCGCGGGCCTCAAGAACGCGCACGGCCTGGGCATCAGCCAGGTGGTGCCGTACCCCTACCGGCCGCAACTGCCCGTGGTGCGCGAGTACCAGACGCTGCTGAAAAAGTACGCGCCCGACGCCGAGGTCAACTACACCAGCTTCGAGCAGTTCCTAGGTGCCAAGGTGCTGGTCGAGGCCCTGCGCCGCGCCGGGCCGGCGCCCACACGCGCCAAGGTCGTGAAGGCGCTGGAGTCACTGCAAAGCTATGACCTCGGCGGCATCACGCTGGGCTATTCGCCCACCAACCGCATCGGCTCGCGCTATGTCGAGGTCACTGTCATCGGCAGCAACGGCCGCCTCATGAAATGAGCGCGGCTCAAAAAACTCTCCTGGCGTCGTTGTTGCGTCTTGCCGTACTTTCAGTACTGTCTGCAACGCAACGCCTAGCCAGGACCGCTTCGCTGAGTTTTGTGAGCCGCTACCCGTCCACAGGTTGTTTTGTCCGCAGCCTGCATCTATCCACCGACTCACAAGGTTGACCACCATGACTCCGTTATCGCGCTACACCACCTGCGCTGGCTATGAAATCCATTACATGGAGTGGGGCGCGCCGGATGCCCCGGTGGTTATCGCGTGGCACGGGCTGGCGCGCACCGGCCGCGACATGGACCAGCTGGCCGCCCACCTGGCATCGCGCTACCGCGTGATCTGTCCCGACACATTGGGACGGGGCCTGAGCCAGTGGGCGCGCGCGCCGCAGGACGAGTACCGCCTGTCGTTCTACGCGCGCATCGCGGCCGACCTGTTTGACCAGCTGGGCATCGATAAAGCGCACTGGGTGGGCACATCGATGGGCGGGGCCATCGGTACGGTGTGCGCATCGGGATTGTTCGAGCCGCAGCTCAAGGGCCGCATTCAGAGCCTGCTGCTCAACGACAACGCCCCGCGCCTGGCCGATGCGGCGCTGGAGCGCATCAAGGCCTATGCCGGCCACCCGCCTGCGTTCGACACGGTGAAGGAGCTGGAGGCGTTCTTTCGGCAGGTATACAAGCCGTACGGCTGGCTCAGCGATGAGCAGTGGCGCCTGCTCACCGAGAGCAGCACCCGCCGCCTGCCAGACGGCCGTGTCACGCCGCATTACGACCCCGCCATGGTGCAGCAGTTCACCCACCACACCAACGACTACCTGATCTGGGACCACTACGACGCGCTCGACATTCCCGTGTTGTGTCTGCGCGGGGCCGAGTCCGATCTGGTGTTGCCAGACGTCACGGCCGAAATGTTGACCCGGGGCCCGGGATCACGTGGCCAGGCGCAGGTGGTTGAGGTGGCCGGCTGCGGCCATGCCCCGGCGCTCAATGTGCCCGAGCACTACGCGCTGGTGGACGGGTTTTTGGCCAGTGCGCAAGGCGGGCAATAGCCCGTTCGCCCGTCTGCACACCCGCCCGCGCTGAGGCCGTCAGCGTGGCACGCCGGGCCCGCAGCCCAAGGCCTGGCTCAGCTGCTCGGCAGGGATGGCCCAGTCGGCGTCCGCCGCAATCGCCTCGCGCAAGAACTTGGCCTGGGCGGGCGACCATACCGCTACATCCGGCAGCGTGAAATTGACAGCCGTCGTGCGGTGCGTTGCGATGAACGTGGTCATCGACGCCTCGTCGGACGGCAGTCCCAGTTGGTCAAACAGGTCGGACATGGTGTGAATACCGGTTTCCATGGGTGCATCCTTGGTGTGTGGGGTGAAGATCGATCACGCGGCGGTTATCGCCCGCCTCCGTGGCCCAAGCGCTATTGCAGCATGGGCCGGCCCGGCGGAATGTAGGACGGTCTCGGAGTTGTTGGGCTATAGGGCACATGAGGGGAGCTGGCCCACAGCCAGTGCCAGCACCGCAGCCGCCACGCTGCAGGTGCTGCCGGGGGCTTGCCCGGGCCTTCAGAGGCCCAGTTGTGCCAGCGCAGCTTGCAGGCCAGCCAGACCACCCACCCGCTGGTCGTTGATGAAAATCTGCGGCATCTGCCGCACCGAGGGGCCGCACTTGGCATAAAACGCCAGGCGCTCGGCCTCGTCATCGATCTTGATTTCTTCGTAGGGCAGCGAACGGGATTTGAGGAGCATCTTGGCCGACTCGCACTGCGGGCAGGCGGACTTGGAGTACACGGTGATTTGAAGGGGCATGGTGCGAGTTTACGGGGCGTGGAGCGGGTGCCTCGGCACGGCAACTCACAGGCCCGCACCCTGACGTGGGTGGAGTGGTTTACCATTCGGTTTGTTTTGTGACTGATTGGTAATTTATGTCCTTGCTATTCCCTTGGGTGCGCCGTTCCGTGCTGCTGGTGTCCACAGCTCTGGTGCTCGCGTTGGTCGGTTGCTCTTCCACCACTCCGCCCTCCGGCATCACCCCCGTCACGCCATTTGACCTGGCGCGGTACGAGGGCCGCTGGTACGAGGTGGCCCGGCTCGACCATTCTTTTGAACGTGGCATGACCGATGTGTCTGCCACCTACCAGCGCCAGAGCGACGGCAGCGTGCGTGTGTTGAACCGGGGTTTTGACGTTGGCAAGAACGACTGGCGGCAGGCCGAAGGCAAGGCCAAGTTCACCGGCGATACCAACACGGCGTCGCTCAAGGTCTCGTTCTTTGGCCCGTTCTACGGCGGCTACCACGTGGCCGCGCTCGATGCCGACTACCAATGGGCGCTGGTGGTGGGGCCAGACCGCAGTTACTGCTGGATTCTGTCGCGCACCAAGCAGTTGGCCCCTGCCGTTCGCGAGCAGCTCATCGCCCGCGCCCAGGCACTGGGCATTGATACGCAGGCCCTCATCTGGGTGACCCACGACCGCACCGATCCGCAGCCATGAGCGCATCCAACAAAACACTCCCTATCGCTGTCATCGGTGCAGGCCTGGCGGGCCTGTCTTGCGCACAGGCCCTGCTGCAGGCAGGGCACGCCGCGCATGTGTTCGACAAGAGCCGGGGCCCCTCGGGCCGCATGAGCACGCGCCGCGCTGAAGACGAGGCAGGTCCTTGGCAGTGCGACCACGGCGCGCAGTACTTCACCGCGCGCGATCCGCAGTTCCGCGCTGAAGTCGCCCGCTGGCAGCAGGCTGGTGTGGCCGCGCTGTGGGACGCACGCCTTGCCAGCTTTGACGGCGCCGCGTGGACCACGCCCGCCACCCCACTGGGTCGCTTTGTGGGCACCCCGCGCATGACATCGCCCGCTGGCTGGCTGGTGCAAAGCCTGCAGCAGGCGGGCGATAGAGCGCTGGCGCAGTGGCAAACCACGGTAAAGAAGCTGGAGCGCCATGCCGATGGCTGGGCCATTACCTCGGCAGAGCATGGCCTGCATGCGCAGCGCTACGGCGCCGTGCTGCTGGCCGTGCCCGCCCCGCAAGCCGTGCCCCTGCTGCACCCCGTAGCCCCCACAGGCGCTGCAGTGGCCGCCAGCGCACGCATGCGCGGCAGCTGGGCGGTGATGGTGCGTTGCCCCGCTCCTGTGGCCTTGGCATGGGACGGTGCCTTCATCAACACCGGCCCACTGCGCTGGGTGGCGCGCGACAGCAGCAAGCCCGGCCGCACAGCCTCCGCAGGTACCGAAACCTGGCTGTTGCACGCCAGCCCTGAGTGGAGCGATGCCCACATTGAAGACACCGCCGACAGCGTGACCGCCACCTTGCTCGCCGCCTTCCAGGCGCTGGGTGGCCCCGCACCCGCGCAGGTGCAAGCCACGGCCCACCGCTGGCGCTATGCCGATACCGAGCCCGCCCTCACGCTCGGCCACTGGTGGGATGCCGATGCGCACCTGGGCATGTGCGGCGACTGGATCAGCGGCGGCAAGGTCGAGGGCGCGTGGCTCAGCGGCCAATCCCTGGCCCGCGCCGTGGTGGGCTGATCGCGGGCTGATGAGGCCAGAGCGGCGCAGGGCAGGGCATGAGCTACACCGTCGTCTGGTTCAAGCGTGACTTGCGTGTGCACGACCACGCCCCGCTGCACCACGCCGCAGCCAGTGGCCCGGTGCTGTGTCTGTATGTGATTGAGCCCAGCCTGTGGGCGCAGCCCGATGCGGCCCTGCAGCACTACCACTTTGTGCAAGAAGGCCTGCACGACCTGGCCCAAGCCCTGCACCGGCGGGGTGCCACGCTGCAAGTGGCCGTGGGCGAGGTGGTGGACGTGCTGGCCCGCCTGCACGCGCTGGCCCCCTTCCACACCCTGGTGGCACACGAAGAAACGGGCAACGCCCACACCTATGCCCGCGACCAGGCCGTGGGCCGCTGGTGCCGTACGCAGGACGTGGCCTGGCGCGAATGGCCCCAGCACGGCGTGGTGCGCCGCCTGCGCTCGCGCAATGACTGGCAACAGCACTGGCAAACCTTCATGCATTCGCCCGTGGTGCTCGCCCCCGCAGCAGGTGCACTGCAAAGCCGCACGCTGCCGTGGCCCTCACAGCCCTGGCCCAGCGGGGCCGCGCTGGGCTTGGCTGCGCACGACCCACCCCAGCGCCAGCGCGGCGGCCGAAAGGAAGGTCTGCGCGTGCTGCAAGAATTTTTGGCAGAGCGCAGCCAGGGCTATCGGGGCGGCATCTCGTCGCCGCTGACCGCACCCAACGCCTGCTCGCGCCTGTCTCCCTACCTGGCCCTGGGTTGCCTGGGTATGCGCGAGGTGGTGCAGGCTACCCAGCGCCGCCAGCAACAGCTTAAAGGCAGCACCGAGCCTGGAGCCGCATGGCGGCGCAAGGGGCTCACGGCTTTTATGAGCCGCCTGCACTGGCACTGCCATTTCATCCAAAAGCTCGAATCTGAACCCGCGCTGGAGCACCACAACCTGCACCGGGGCTACAACGGCCTGCGCGAAGGCGAATGGAACCCCGCCCACTTCGAGGCCCTGGTCGCAGGGCGCACCGGCTGGCCCATGGTGGATGCCTGCGTGGCCATGCTGCGCGAGACGGGGTGGATCAACTTCCGCATGCGGGCCATGCTGGTGTCGGTGGCCTCGTACCCGCTGTGGCTGCACTGGCGGCCTGTGGGCGAATGGCTGGCCCGCCAGTTTCTGGACTACGAGCCGGGCATCCACTGGAGCCAGATGCAAATGCAGGCGGGCACCACCGGCATCAACACCACCCGCGTCTACAACCCCATCAAGCAGGCGCAAGATCATGACCCCCACGGTCACTTTGTGCGCCAGTGGCTGCCCGCCTTGCGCCGCGTCCCCGATGCCTGGCTGCTGGAGCCCTGGCGCATGCCGCCCGATGTGCAGGCCCGCTGCGGCGTGCGTGTGGGCCACGACATTGCCGTGCCGCTGGTAGACCTGGACACCGCCACCCGCACGGCCAAGGCCCGCGTGCACGGCCTGCGCGCCCAGCCCGCCGTGCGCGCCGCCCAGGCTGCGATTGTGGAAAAGCACGGCTCCCGCCAGTTTCGCGATGGCGGCAGCCCGCAGGCCCGCGCCCGGGCTCGCGCACGCAACGCCGCCCAGCACCAGCAGCAGCAAACCCTGGACTTTTGAACCATGCGCATGCGCAAAAAATCCGACCTTCCGCAAAAGACCTGCCACCACTGCGGCCTGCCCTTTGCCTGGCGCAAGAAGTGGGAAAAGGTGTGGGACGAGGTGAAGTACTGCTCTGACCGCTGCCGCAGCGAGCGCAAGCGCACGGACAAGTCTTCAGGGGAGGGCGCAGCATGAGCACCGTGCTGTTCTGGTTTCGTAACGACCTGCGCCTGCACGACCAACCAGCGCTGCGTGCAGCCCTCACCAGCGGTGCCACGCACCTGCTGCCCGTGGTATGCCTGCCCGCGCCGGATGAATCCACACCCTGGGGCTTTGCCCGTGTAGGCGCGCACCGCCGGGCCTTCACCTCCGCCGCACTGCGCGGGCTGCAAAGGCAAATGAGCGCACTGGGCAACCCGCTGCTCATCTGTCGAGCCCCGCCCGCCACCGCCTTGCCGCAACTGGCCCAGGCTGTGGGTGCCACCACCGTGGTGTGTGAAGACATTGCCGCCCCCTACGAGCAGGCCGAGGTGGCCGCGCTGCGCGCTGCTGGCCTGCAGGTGCGCACCGTGTGGCACAGCAGCCTGCTGCCACCGGCGCGCATGCCATGGCCGGTAGACCAGTTGCCCGGCGTGTTCACCACCTTCCGCCAAAAGGTGGAGCGCGCAGGCATCACCCCCGATGTGCCACTGCCTGCACCCGCCCGGCTGCTGCCGCCACCTGACATGCCCATGTCTGTTTTGCAGGCGGTAGGTACAGAGCAGGGCGCCGAAGCCATCCAGCAAGACGCACCGCCGCAGGGGAGCGATGTACGTTCATCCTTCCCCTACGGCACGCCCGCGTGCGATGGCAGCGAAGCCGCCGCGCTGGCCCACCTTGCGCAGTACCTGGCCCGCAAGCTGCCCCACAGCTACAAGGCCACACGCAATGGGCTCACGGGGATCGACTACTCCAGCAAGTTCTCGCCCTGGTTGGCTACGGGCGCGCTGTCTCCGCGCCAGATTGAGGCCGACCTGAGAGCTTTTGAGCGCGACCACGGCGCCAACGATGGCACCTACTGGCTGTGGTTCGAGCTGCTGTGGCGCGACTACTTTCGGCTGCTGCACCTGCAGTACGGCGCAGCGCTGTACCGGGCGCGGGGCTTGTCAGAACTGCCGCTCGCCCCGCACAACCCGCGCGGTTTTGAGCGCTGGTGCCGGGGCGATACCGGCCAGCCCCTGGTCGATGCAGCCATGCGCGAGCTGGTCGCCACCGGCTACCTCAGCAACCGTCTGCGCCAGGTGGTGGCCAGCTACCTCATCTACGACCTGCACAGCGACTGGCGCGCCGGCGCGGCATGGTTTGAATCGCAGCTGGTGGACTACGACGTGTACAGCAACCAGGCCAACTGGCTTTACATTGCCGGGCGCGGCACCGACCCGCGCGGGGGCCGCCGCTTCAACCCCATCAAGCAGGCGCAAGACCACGATGCCGACGGCAGCTACCGCCGCATGTGGGGCACGGCATGAGCACGCAGCAACCCCGCGCCCACACGTTGCGCCTGCTGCTGGGTGACCAGCTCAACCCCGAGCATTCCTGGTTTGCCACGCAGGACGACGGCGTGGTCTATGTGCTGATGGAAGTGCGGCAAGAGACGGACTACGTGCTGCACCACGCGCAAAAAATCCTCGCCATCTTTGCCGCCATGCGCGACCTGGCCCGCCACCTGCGCGAGGCCGGGCACCGCGTGCGCTACGTGGCGATTCGTGATTCCAGCAACCGCCAGTCCATCCCCGACAACCTGGCCGCCCTCATGGCGCACTACGGTGCGCACACGCTGCAATACCAGCACCCCGACGAATGGCGGCTCGACGAGCAACTGCGCACCTGGGGGGCACAGCAAAGCTTTGCCGTGCAGGCTGTCAGCAGCGAGCACTTCTACACCACCCGCACCGAGATGGCCGAAGTGTTCAAGGGCCGCAAACAGTGGCTCATGGAGCACTTCTACCGCCGCATGCGCCAGCGCTACAGCGTGTTGATCGACGAGGCTGGCGAGCCCGAAGGTGGCCAGTGGAACTACGACAACGACAATCGCAAGCCCTGGCCCGGCACGCCGGCACTGCCGCCCGACGCCCGCCCCACGCACGACCACAGCGCCCTGTGGGCCACCATCCAGGCCGCAGGCGTGCAAAGCTTTGGCAACCCGCAGGCCCACGCGCTGCGCTGGCCGCTGAACCGGGCCGAGGCATTGGCTTGGTTTGACCACTTCATCACCACCACGCTGCCCGACTTTGGCGCGTATGAAGACGCCATGAGCACCAAGAGCGCGCGGCTCTTTCACTCGCTGCTGTCCTTCGCGCTCAACACCAAAATGCTCCGCCCGCACGAGGTGGTGCAACGCGCCCAAGCTGCCTACCACGCAGGCACCGCCCCCCTGCCTGCGGTGGAGGGCTTTATCCGCCAGATATTGGGTTGGCGCGAATACGTGCGCGGCATCTACTGGGCCCACATGCCCGGCTACGACGAGCGCAACGCCCTGGGCCACCACACGCCGCTGCCCGATTGGTTCTGGACGGGACAAACCCGCATGCGTTGCATGCAGCACGCTGTAGGCCAGTCGCTGGAGCATGCGTATGCCCACCACATCCAGCGCCTCATGGTCATCGGCAACTTTGCGCTGCTGGCGGGGCTCGACCCCGCTGCCGTGCACCGCTGGTACCTGGGCGTGTACATCGACGCCTTTGAATGGGTAGAAGTGCCCAACACCGTGGGCATGAGCCAGTTTGCCGACGGCGGCCTGCTGGCCACCAAACCCTATGTGAGCAGCGCCGCCTACATCGACCGCATGAGCGACTACTGCAGCGGCTGCCACTACGACAAGAAGCAGAAAGTGGGTGAGCGGGCCTGCCCGTACAACGCGCTGTACTGGGACTTTTTTGCGCGCAACGAAGGCACGCTGGGCAACAACTTTCGCCTGGGCATGGTGTACCGCCAGTTACAGAAGATGCAGGGCCCGCAGCTCGATGCGCTGCGCGAGCATGCGGCAAGCCTGCGCACGCGGCTCGATGCGCTGTAGCCCGCTTGCCCTCTAACGACACCCTGACCGCAAGACCGCGCCATGTCTCAAGCACAACCCACCGCAACGCCGTTCACTTCTTTGCAGTCGCTGCCTGATGGCTACCGCGCCCTGGTCATCGGCTCCACCGGCGCCATCGGCAGTGCCTTCCTCGCCCACCTGCAGGCCGATCCGCGCTGCGCCTTGGCCGTGGGACTGGGCCGCCACACCCATCTGGCGGTCGATTTGGACGACGAAGCCACCATTGCCGCCGCCGCCCAGCAACTCAAGGTCGAGGGCCCGTGGCATTGCATCATCCACGCCGCAGGCCTGCTGCATGGTCCCCGCGGCATGCCCGAAAAGCGCCTGGGCCAGTTGAACTACGCGCAGATGGAGGCTACCTTCCGCACCAACACCTTCGGCCCCGCGCTCGTGCTGGCTCACTTTGCACCGCTGCTGCCCAAGCAGGGGCGCGGCCTGCTGGCGGTGCTGTCAGCCAAGGTGGGCAGCATTGGCGACAACCGCCTGGGCGGCTGGTACAGCTACCGCGCCAGCAAGGCCGCGCTCAACATGCTGGTCAAAACGGCATCCATCGAAGTGGCCCGCACCCACCCGCAGGCCGTGCTGGTGGCGCTGCACCCGGGCACCGTCAACTCGGCCTTGTCGGCCCCTTTCAATGGCGCAGAAATAGGCCGCCCGGCGGCGGATGCAGCGAGCGACATGCTGCGGGTGCTGGATGGGCTCGCGCCCGAGGAGACGGGCAGCTTCTACGCCTACAGTGGCGCGCCACTCCCCTGGTAAGCGTTGCGCGCGGTGCTATGGTTTTGATACTGCTTGCATACCAGCAGTAAGCGCTGGCGGGCCTTTTGCTCAAAGGCACGCCATGTGCCACTGTCCGTGCGCGACCGCCGTATGGCTTGCATGCAGAATGCCGCATGCATTCAACCCCATCGCCCGACACGATCCTGTTTGCCTCCCACACCACGGCCTCAGCCGCGTCTGTGGCGCAGTGGGTAGAGCGCCACTACGGCCTGCCCGTGCAGCAGTGCTACCTGATCCGCCGCAACCTCAATGACAACTACGCTGTGCGAGCAGCGGATGGCAGCCGCTACGTGGCAAGGCTCTGCGCCATCCGACCGCGTGGCCCGTTCAATGTGGATTTTGAGCTGGCGTTGTTGACCCATTTGGAGTCGCAGGGCGTGGGCGTGGCCTCCCCCGTGTTGGCTGCAAACGGCGCAACCAGCGTGGCTCTGCCGTTTCCCGAGGGCCCGCGTGTGCTGGTGCTCTTCCGCCACTGCGAAGGAGCCGTGCCCGATACGCCCGAAGACTTGCACCTGACCGGCGTCACACTGGCGCAAATTCACACCGCCGCGCAAAGCTACACCGGCCCCGCCAGCCGCTATGTGCTGGACGGACACCATCTGGCAGGCCGCACGCTGGAGTACCTTGCCGCCCATCCCGAGCTGGCCCCCACCGTGCTGGATGCCTACCGCGAACTGATCCATCGCCTGCTGGGCCAGTTGGCGGATGTTGAAGACACCTTGACCCGCGTGATGTGCCACGGCGACACGCATGGCTTCAACAACCATGTGTACACCGATGCCGAGGGCGTGCGCCGCGCCGCGTTCTTCGACTTTGATGACGCCGGGCCGGGGTTCCTGGCTTATGACCTGTGTGTGTGGCTGTGGTCGAACCTGCCGCGCAAAGCCCCCATGGAGCCTGACGAAGCCTTGCTCCAGCGTTGGCAGCAGTACCTGGCTGGCTACCGCGCAGGCGGCGGCCATGTCACCGATGCCGACCTCGCCGCCTTGCCGCTCTTCGTGCAGTTGCGGCACCTGTGGAACATGGGAGAGGGCGTGGCGCGCATTCACCACTGGGGCGCCAACATGATGTCGGCCGACTGGATCAAGAAGCAGCCGGATGTGATGGCTGCCTGGGCCCGCCTGGATTTGCCCGCTTGATGGGGCCTGCCCAGGCCCCTGTGGGGTGCGCAGGCACCCAGGCTCAGGTCATGTGGCGTGGGGCTGCGGGGTGCGTCAGCTGCTGTGCATCGCTGGGGTCCTGCTCCAGGCTGTACGGCACTGAGACAAAGGCCACGCTCAACACAAAAAACAGCGTGGCGGATACGGCCCGGGCGATGGGGAGCACGAAGTTCTTGAGGTCGGTGTTCATGGTGGTTCCTGCAGCGGCTAAAGGTGGAGAAGGGGCGGGGGTCACATGCCGCTTTGACCCTTGCCGCCATGTTGCCGGTGCAAGGCTGAACACGTGCTGAATAGGTGCCGAGCGGCGCTTGCTCATCACCTACTTGTAGTTCTCCCGCCGTTCCCCAAACTTTCTCACCCGCTTGCGCCACGCCCTGTAGCTGCCCGGCGCCAGGTGGGTGCGCATCAGCGCCTTCACTCCATCGTGGTGCAGACCGTGGGCGGAGCGGATTTGCGCAAAGCTCACGTGGTCGCTCAGCGCCATCTGGATGATCTCGCCCACGGTAGCTGCGTCAAGTGAGGCGTGGGGCGGGTTCACGGCGTGCGGTGTCGTCATGTTCATCAGGGTGCTGGCGTTGTGGCGAGGGTAGTGCGCCTGCATTCACGAGCTTGTCAGAAATTTTGTGTGTGAGGCATAGCATGTCGACAAGGAGCATGAATGCCACGCAAGACCAAACCCACCGCTTTGGCGGACCAGGCGGCACAGCCGCAATTTCACATCCCGGCCGAGCT
>Ga0209960_1001224_pt1 | contig 37215 bp, 40 predicted proteins | sample ThiBiot_500_plan_2_FD_183947 | JGI IMG/M metagenome (GOLD analysis project Ga0209960, IMG submission 183947) | Wastewater bioreactor microbial communities from Cape Town, South Africa - Thiocy_expt_500_plan (SPAdes) | ecosystem: Engineered > Bioreactor > Thiocyanate-remediating >... | reverse complement strand
CCATTGCCGCCAAAACAGCAACGCCACCAAGCCGGTAAGCAAAATACGCCCGGCTTCTATCCAGCGCGAGCGCGTCATCAGCATCCGCAGGCTTGATGCGCTCGCTTGTTCGGCTGCCGCTTCACTATTCAAATTCATTGTTTCAATTTTCATTTTTCTTGTTCCGATAACGGTAAATGCGCGCGGTTGCAGGGCTTCGATTGAATTTGCATGTGGGCGTCGCCGCAATAGCCCATTGTTACGAGATCAATGCCGATGCCGGTGATGAATATCGGGGAAATGCGGGTGGCTGTGCGTGAGCGGGTCGTGCTGATGCGGATGGCTATGCGGCTCTTTGCCATCCCACGTAAAGTCATGGCTATGCTGGTGGTGTGCATCGTGGCTGTGTCCATGTGCATGCGATATCAACACATGGGTATGCGCATGCGCGTGCGTCTCCGTCAGATGCAGCCATATGCCGGCGCCCATCAGTGCTGCCGCCACCCAAAACACCGGGTCCGGCGTTTCGCCCAGCATCAGTAGCGCAATGGCGGCCCCGGCAAAGGGTGCGACCGAAAAGTAGGCGCCGGTCCGGGCGGTGCCGAGATGGCGCAGCGCCAACACGAACAACACCAGGCTAAGGCCGTATCCGCTAAAGCCGACCACGCCGGCGATCAACGCCGTGCTCGCTTCAGGCCACGGCAAACCCAGCACCAGCGCAATCGACAAGTTGACCGAGCCCGCCACCAGGCCCTTGATTCCCGCGATTTGTACCGCATCGCTGGCCGATACCTTGCGGGTGAGATTGTTGTCAATGGCCCAGCACAGACACGCCGCGACAATGGCAAGCGCTCCCCATGGCACGCCGAGCGCGGGACGTTGCTGCCACGACAAGAGGACGCCGGCAGCCACGATCAAGACCATGCCCAGAAAAATACGCCGGTCGAAGTTCTCCTTGAAGACGAACCAGGCCAATAGCGCCGTCAATACGCCTTCCATATTCAGCAGCAGCGAGGCGGACGATGCGGGGGTCAGCGTTAAACCGAACATCAGCAACACCGGCCCTGCGATGCCTCCGGTCAGAATGGCGCCGCCCAGCCACGGCAGATCCTGCCGGGTCAGGCGGGCGCTCGTCGGCTGCTGGCCGCGGGCTGCCAGCGCACGCAGCGTGTACCAAATCAGCAAGCCAAGGCCGCTGCCCAGGTAGAGCAAGCCGGCGAGCATGACCGGGGCCGCTTGCCCAATCAGCGCTTTGGCAAATGGTGTGCTGGCGCCAAACAGCGCGGCGGCCAGCAAGGCATAGATCACCCCTTTATGCATGGATATTCACACGGATTAATTTGAATGAGCCACTCGCCTCTGGGAGAAAATGCCGCACTGGTTTTTGAGCGCGCACCCTGGAGAAGCACGGTCACATCCTCATTCATGGCTGTGCCCGTGGCCAGCTTGGGCGCCATTCTCATTGGATCCGGATTGTTCACATCCAGCGAGCGTAGCCGCGAAACAGACTATCAAAAAAGTGCTGGCGAGCGTTTTGAGCGTTTTCATTTGGATATTCTTTCAAGAGGTTTAGCAGATCGGGGGCGGTGAAGGGCGCTGCGATACGCACCGCAGCGCCCTTCATTCACAGCATTTTTTTGATTTCGGTGTAGTCACCGCGGGTGCGCAGGATGACCGTCACGCTTGACTGGCCACGGTTGCGCCAATACCAGCCATGATTACCCGTGAACGCTGCCTCCAGCACGCCTGCATCGGAAGAAACCGCGCGGCCCTTTTCGTAGCTGATCGATTTGCCTGGTGCATCACCATGGGTATCGAAGTTGACCTCACCGCCCTCGACCACCCAAGCGTATTGAGCCTTTGCGCCTTGAGCCATCTTCAACTTGATTTCCTTCCCTTCGCCCGGAGCCAAGGTGAGAGGCATCTCGTCACGCCATGCAATCTTGGGCGCAGCAGCTTGAGCGGACGCCTTCGGGGCAGCAGCCACAGCGGCCGTAACCGGAATTCCTGCCGCACTGGCTGTAGCCATGCCAAGCGTTCCGGCTGCGGGCGACTGTGCTGCCGGCGCGGCGGCGGCAGCATCGGCCGCGGCCTCTGCCGCCAGCTGTTGCTTGATGTCACCCATTTCAGTCAGACGCAGGGCCCGACCGGCCCCGGTGGGATCGATGCCGTATTCAGCCGGAAGAACGACGACAACCAGGAGAACCAGCGCCGAAATGGCGGCCAGGATGGTGGAGCGCAAGAGCTGCTTTGAAGAGGGCAATTCTGCGCGTATGGGGGTATCACTGTTGTACATGTTGAATATTCCTATGGTTGTTCGTTCAGGCTACAAAATAGCCGGTCAGTTGGAGGCCCACCAGCACAAAGCCGGCGGACATCATCGCGACGTTGGCGGTGTAGGCGTTGCGGACAAAGCTGGCCGTTCGCCGCCAGTAACTCATGCCGATCAGGATGACTGCCAATGCCAGCAGCTGGCCGATCTCCACGCCCACGTTGAAGGCGAGCAGGTTGGGTACCAGGCCGGTGGGCGAGATCTCATATTCAAGAATCTTGGTCGCCAGGCCAAAGCCGTGGAACAGGCCAAACACCAGGGTTGCAATCCGGGTGTTTGGCTGGAAGCCCAGCCAGCGCTGGAAGGCACCGAGGTTGTCCAGCGCCTTGTATACAACCGACAGGCCAATGATCGCGTCGATCAGGTAACTGTTGATCCCGACGTTGAAGTAGACGCCGAGGATCATCGTGGTGGAGTGACCCAGCGCGAACAGGCTGACATAGATGCCGATGTGAGAGGGTCGGTACAGGAAAAAGATCACACCGAAGAGAAACAGGAGGTGATCGTAACCCGTCATCATGTGCTTGGCGCCCAGGTACATGAAGGGCAGCAGGTTGACGCCCGAAATTTCCTGGATGTAACCCTTGTCACCCGCGGTGACTGCGTGAGCGAACGCGCTGCTCGCGATCAAGCTGAGCAACAAGATGCAGATGAAAGCCAGCCAGCGGGAACGCAACGCATCCCCGATCCATTGCTGCGTAAGAGGCATTGCAAATGTTCTAGTCATGACCCAACTCCCAAATCAGGTGCGCGTCGACGAGCAGGCCGTAATAAGCCTGAAGGGCGGCGGCCTGCGCTTGCAGCGCATTGTTCATCGCTGCGGTCGCCTGACGACGCGCCAGCAGCATGGCCTGCAAGTCCGCTTCGCCAAGCGCATAGGCCCGCTGCATGAGCGCGGCATTCTCCTGCATGGCCGCCGCGCCTTCATTGGTGATTTGCAGACTGTCGTAGGCACCCCGCGCAGTTGCGACCGCGCTCGCGATCGCTGTCTCAAGTTCACGCTGTTTGAATTCGACCTCCCGGCGCGAAACCTCCACCGCTGCAATCGCCCTGGCATTGCGCGCGTCACGCGCACCCCCGGGGATCGGAACGCTGAGCATGACGCCATAAATACGTTCGTTTCCACCGACCTCCGAGGCCGTATAGCCCCCCAGCGTCGGATCGGGGATCTTGTCCGCACGCGCGCGTTCTGCATGAGCCTGAGCCATCTGCATGTGCGCCTGGATGACCTTCAATTCGTCGCTTTGAGCCAGGATACGGTCGCGCCATGCCGCTGCATCCTCCCCGATCAGCAATGGTGCGGGCAATGCCATGACTTGACGCTGCACCCCGGGAAAGCGCGTGGATAGGCGCGCCCAGGCTGTGGTGGCCTGCGTCTTGGCATCGTTGTCCAGCCGTCTTTGCTCGGCCAATTCGGCGCGGGCGATGCTCATCTCCAGCTTCGATGCGTCGCCTGCACGGACACGCTTGTCGACCGTGTCCAAACTGGCTCGCATTGACTGCACACTGCTCTCAGCCAACTCGCGGGCACGTTCTGCCGCCAGCCAGCCCACCCACAAGGCCATCAGTTCACGTGCCGATTCGTGCAGTGCCTCGCCATAGCGCGCCTGGGACGCTTCGACAGTTGCCTTGCCGAGTTTGCGATCGGCCGCAGCCTTACCGGAAAGCCGGATGGCCCGCTCGATGCCCACGTTCCATTCGTTGTAACGGGGGCCGTTGTCCAGTTTTCGCTGTTGTCCCGATGCACGTGCAGTCCATTCATAGGGGGATTTATCCAGGATGCCCGCCTCTTGCAGCGCCACGTCCAGGCCAGCGCGCGCGGCGGCGACGCCGGGGTCCTGTTCGAGCAGCGGGCGAGCAATTTCGGCTGGCAAGAGCCCCGGCGGATTCACCGGTTCCATCGCCTGCGCGGTGGCAGAGATCGTCAGCAGGCCGGCCAATAGGATTCGAATCATCATGTGATCTCTCCCGTTTCGGCGACCGTCGTCACCCAATAGCGCAACCCTGCGCCGGAGAATTGCTGGCGAATGGCGTCAAGTAGCGCCGCTTTGTCGGCTGCGGCAAAAATCACCTGAATCTTGGTGGCGCGTGCGCGACCCAGCACCTGCTCCGTTTGATCCAGGTCCTCGTGAGCCATACCGTGCGCGGCAGTAGCCGTGCTGGTGAAAAACGTCACGTTGGGTGACAGGAGCAGCAGATCGAGCATTTTTTCCTCGACCGCTGGCGGGCAAATCAGTGTTAAGCAAAGTTCAGACATGGGAAGCCTCTCGTTTCGGGAAAGCGAAGCGTAAATACAGGATGGGAAGCAACATCAGCGTCAGTACCGTGGCGGTGATCAGGCCACCAATCACGACGATGGCCAGCGGCCGCTGGATTTCCGAGCCGGGGCCTGTCGCAAACAGCAGCGGAATCAGTCCGAACGCCGTAATGGAGGCGGTCATCAGTACCGGCCGCAAGCGCCGTTTGGCCCCTTGCACCACCACTTCGCTCAGCCTCATCCCCTCGCTTTTCAGTTGATTGAAATAGCTGACCAGCACCACCCCGTTCAGGACGGCAATACCGAGCAGCGCAATGAAGCCCACCGACGCCGGAACCGACAGGTATTCGCCTGTCACCCACAAGGCGACGATGCCGCCGACCAGTGCGAAGGGGATGTTGCTCAGAATCAGCAAAGCCTGGCGCACCGAGCGGAAGGTCGAGAACAGCAGGACGAAGACCAGCCCGAGTGCAACCGGCACCACCACCGTCAAACGTGCAGCCGCACGCTGCTGGTTCTCGAACTGGCCTCCCCAGCTGATGCGATAGCCGGTGGGCAGGGGCATTTTCTGCGTGACAAGTTTCCTGGCCTCCTCGACGAAGCCGACCAGGTCGCGCCCGCCGACGTTGGCGATGACCACGCTATAGCGGCTGCCCATTTCCCGGTCGATCTTGACCGGTCCCTCGGCGCGTTCCAGCGTGGCAACACTGGCCAAGGGCACGCTGCTGCCGTCCTGGGTCGTGATCCGCATGGCGCCGAACTCGGCCGGCGACATGCGAACCGCCTCGGTGCCGCGCAATACGATCGGCGTGCGGCGGTTACCCTCAATCACGACGCCGGCCCGCTGCCCTTCGATCTGGGTACGCAGCGCATCCTGGATTTCTTCCACGCTCAAACCCAGACGACCCGCCTGCAGGCGATCAACCGCCACCCGCAGGTACTGCACCCCGTCGTTCTGGACGGTGTACACGTCCTGATTGCCGGGAACCGTCTTGAGGAGCGCTTCGACCTGGCTCGCATACGCATTGAGCTTGTCGAGGTCGGGACCGAATATCTTCACCGCTAGGTCGCCGCGCACGCCGATAATCATTTCCGACACGCGCATTTCGATCGGCTGCGTGAAGCTGTATTCGATGCCGGGCATGGGGTCGAGCACCTTGCGTATCTCGTCCATCAGCGCTTCCTTGCTCTTCATGCGCCACTCGTCGCGCGGCTTTAACTGCAAGTACGTGTCGGTCTGGTTCAAGCCCATCGGGTCGAGGCCGATTTCGTCGGAGCCGGCACGTGCAACGACGCCGATCACCTCGGGAATGGCTTTCATGAGGGCCTGGTGAATCTTCAGATCGAGCGCGGCGCTTTGTTCCAGGCTGATCGATGGCAGTTTCTCGATGCCGACGATCAGATCGCCTTCGTCCATCGTCGGCATGAAGGTCTTGCCGACCTGGGTGTAGACCACCCCCGCCCCCACCAGCATCGCCACCGCCACGCCGACGACAATCCCCTGCCGGCGCAGGCCCCAGGCAAGCGCCGGCTCATAGAGCGCCAGCAGCTTGCGCGGCAGCCACGGGTCCTCGTGCTTGACCTCGCGTAGCAGATAGGACGCCAGCACCGGGATGACGGTCAGCGACAACGCCAGCGAACCGGCCAGGGCGAACACGATGGTGAGCGCCACCGGCACGAAGAACTTGCCCTCGAGGTCCTGCAAGGTGAGCAAGGGCAGGAACACCGTGATGATGATCAATATCCCGGATGTCACCGGCACCGCGACCTCACGCACCGCGCGATAGACCGTATGCAGCCGCGGCAGTTTGCCGGCCGTGGGGTCAGTCGCCAGGCGCTGCACGATGTTTTCGACCACCACCACGGCGGCATCGACCAGCATGCCGATCGCGATCGCCAGGCCGCCTAGGCTCATCAGGTTGGCCGACATGCCGAAACCGCGCATCAGAATAAAGGTGATCAACGCCGCCAGGGGCAGCACCAGAGCGACCGTCAATGCCGCGCGGATATTGCCCAGGAACAGCACCAGGAGCACGATGACCAGCACGGTCGCTTCGAGTAGTGCGTTTGATACCGCACCGACCGCCTTGCTGACGAGCGAAGCGCGATCGTAGAAAACGGCGAGCTTCACGCCTTGCGGCAACGTCGGTTGCAGTTCATCCAGTTTTTTCTGCACGCCTTCGACGACTTGTCGCGCATTTGCGCCCGCCAGTCCGAGCACCAAACCCTGGACGGCCTCGCCCTTGCCGTCTTGCGTCACCACACCATAGCGCGTGACGGTGCCAATCTTGACCTCGGCCAAATTACCGACGCGGACCGGGGCACCATCCTTCATCGTCACCACGATCGCACGCAGATCGTCCAGATTCGTAACACTTCCTTCGCTACGCACCAGCAACACTTCGTCGCCTTCGCCGAGCCTACCGGCACCGTCGTTGCGGTTGTTGGCGTCAATCGCCTCCCTGAGCTGCGTCATGGTCACGCCGCTGGCGGCCATTTTGAGTTGATCGGGCACCACCTCGAACGCGCGAACAACACCTCCCAGCGCATTCACGTCGGCCACGCCAGGCACAGTGCGCAGCGCTGGCCGGATAACCCAGTCGAGCAGGCTGCGTCGTTCGGCCAGCGACAGACCCTCGCCTTCAACGGTGAACATATACATTTCCCCGAGCGGGGTCGTGATCGGCGCCATGCCGCCCGTGATGCCGGTGGGCAGATTTTCGCTCAGGCCGCCCAGACGTTCGCTGACCTGCTGGCGCGCCCAATAGCGGTCGGTGCCGTCCTCGAAGTCGATGGTGACATCGACCAGGCCATATTTCGTGACCGAACGCAGGATTTTAGTTTTTGGGATACCGAGCATTTCCACTTCGATCGGCACCGCGATACGGCTTTCGACTTCCTCCGGCGTCATGCCGGGGGCTTTCATGATGATTTTGACCTGGGTACTCGACACATCGGGGAATGCGTCAATCGGCAACCCGAGGTAGGCCATCCATCCCGCACCGGCGACAATCAGTGTCGCCAGCAGGATGAACAGGCGTTGTGCTAAAGAGAACTGAACGAGGCGTGCAAGCATTACTGGCTCTCCTTCGCATCGAGCCAGGCACCCTTGAGCGCTACCACGCCGGAAACGGCAATCTGTTCGCCGGCCTTGAGCGGGCCTTGCACGCGCACGCGCTGCCCGGCGCTGGCTGTGACCTTCACCGGTCTGGCTTCAAAGCCGGCGGGCGTGCGAACGAACACATTCGCCTGCTTGCCGTCATGGGCCACGGCGGACAACGGCACGTCCCAGCTGCCTTGAGCGGCCGCCTGAGTGGTTACGATAGGTAGCTCGACCGTCACGAACTCGCCAGGCCGAACCAGGCCGGTCTTGCCCTCGACCGCCGCCCGCAGCACCACCGTCTGACTGCCGGACGACACGGTCGGGCTGGTGCTCAAGATGCGCGCCCTGACGTCCCGTCCCTGCACCTTGACCTTCGTTCCAACCGGCCAATTCGCGCCCTCGGACACCGGAAGCTGAATATCCAGCCACAGGGAATCGATTTGGGCCACATGCAGCAATGCTGTCGCGGCTTCGACCCGCTGACCAGGCTTGACCGCAATCTCGGTCACGATTCCGGCCTGCGTCGCGGCCAGCGTGATGCTGTCCTGCGGCTTGCCGGAAGCCGCAATGCGCGCGATCGTCGCGGCCGACATGCCGCTTAGACGTAGCGCCGCCTTGGCCTGGTTGAGCGTCGCCTCGGCATCACTCAAGCCAGCCTGTGTTTCCTGCACCCGGCGTTGCGGGATGATGCCCTCATCGAACAAAGCCTGTTCGCGCCGCGCCGCCTGTCGTGCGAGCGTGGCGCGGGTGCTGGCTTGCAGCAACTGCAATTGCAACTGGCCGAGTTCCGGACTGGCAATGCGTACCAGCGGCGTGCCTGAACGCACGACCTGGTTCTGCTGAACCAGCAATTGCGCTACCAGGCCGGCCACCGGCGAGCTGACCACCTGCTCCGCTGTTGGCGGAACGACGACCTGCGCAGGGAAACTTGCCTTGACCGCGCCTGCTTGGCTCTGTAATGGCACGGTTTGAATGCCCAGCGCCTGAATCTGACTGTTGGGAACGGCAAACCGGACTGACTTATCAGCTGCCTGAGCGGTGGACGCGAGAATACACAGCGTCGCCACTGCCCATGCACTGAGCGGGAAGCGGGGGGGTGTTTTTTTCATAGTGAACCTCGACTGACGCCTGACGGCGCAATAAACGTGAGTACATCGCTCAAGACGACGCGGAAAAAGTTTGCTGAACTACCGTGCGCTATGGGGAGTTGCCCCCAGGCAGACGGCATTGGTCTTGGTCAAAGCGGTTTGGGTGCATGCGCCTTCGCTGCCAAGGGCAGCGCAAGCAAGGACGCGGATAGCGTGATCGCCTGGTTTTCCCCGTGACGAAGAACACCAGCGCGCGACAGGAGAACACGGCCTAAAGCCGCGTCAGAGCAAGCGCTCGCCGGTTCAGGCGCGCGCTAGAGGGGGACGGTCGAGAAGCGGGGGGGTGTGGGACAAAAAGGCCGCAGGCGGATACAGAATCGGGCCGCCGGACAAGGCTATATCCAGCGTGAGGCTGGATTCCATCAGGATGGAGGAGAAGACAGGATGGTAGTGGCCATGATGTCCGTCCTCGTTGTGATCCTGATTATTCGTGCCACCAGAAGAGTCGTGATCTGGATCAGCGCTTTCATGATGATCATGATCATGGGTATGAAAGCCCGAGGTGGTCACGTCCTTCCCCACGTACCCATGCAGCCCCGCCGCCGCCGCCCAGGCGAACTGGAGCGGGACGATGAGCATGATGATCAGGGCGATGAGGCGACGCATGGCGCGCATTCTACAGAAATTACCCTATCCACCAAGGGTTCGTTCATACCGTCGACACGCTTATGAGCAGACACCCGGTTTGCGAGGTCTACTGGTGCTTGCAGGGCAGACGGATGCAAAAGTGCTGCTATCCGCTGAGGAACGGACGTACGGTGATCAAGACATGAACGGCTGCAACGGGTCGGGTTCCGCCGTCCAAACGAGGGAAAGCGGTTGGTCAGGAGAGAGAGGCGAGCCAACGACCGGTCTTGCGAGTACAGCGGACGCGGTCAATCGAAAGGCTGATGTCGCCTTTGGCCGATCAACAGAAGTACGTGCCGATTTCACAGCTGGCAGCTTACAGTCCTACACCGGCCGCCCAGTAACGCATTTCCCCACTCAGCCAGTGACGACCGATTGGCCGACTAGAGCCGCTCGCAACCGCTTTACACGAGATGATGTCTCGTCAGCTGATACACCGCAAAGATGGATTCCATCGATTAGGCGTGTGGCCTTGAGGGGTAACGATGCAGCGCCAAATTTCACGCTGCAAGAATTTGGAATTCGGTTGCCATGACAATGGGCCGCACGTGGCGATTCTCCCGGCGCATTTCCACTATCCCATAGCGGGACATGGTTTTCAGGGTACGGGAAAGGTTGCCTGTTTTGCGACCGGTAATAGCAGCCAGACCGCTGATGGATTCGGGCTGTAAATCGCGAATGGTCTTGAGCAGGGCGCGATTGTCGTCGCTCAGGACTTCAGCCAAGGATTTCATCGAGGTGAACCAGATTTTAGGTTCGCCGGGTTTGAGTTTGTACTCGCCCTTGGCGATGGCCAGCATGCGTTCGCGGATTTTCTCTTGAGACATGATCCCAATGGCGATTTTTTTCATTGTTTTGCTTCCTTTAATACACGATCCACTTCGGTGAAAAAGGCGGCCATTAATCTGGTAAGCGTCCTTAAACTCATAGGGGACACCTTTATCCGCGACGTGTCGGTGTTTGTGGTCATAGGGTAGACGTTGACCCGCAAACTTGAATTTCTTGGGCAGCTTGACCGCTGCTTGCCGCCCAGTAACGCTTTCCCCCGCCTCGTCAGTGTCTTTTCATGGGCGACAACCGCCCCAGGCAGACGAAGCCACTTTCTGCATGCAGGGTTCATTTTGGAATCGGAAAATAAAGCCCGGCAAACGTTGCAACTTGCCCTATGCAGCTTCCAGCACACGCATTTCGACGTGCAGGCCTGCGGCTGTCGCCATGTTGACCAAGGCATCCAGGGCAAACAAGTCGATTTTGCCGCGCATGAGATCAGAGACGCGCGGCTGCGTCACACCGAACAGCTTGGCAGCTTGCGACTGGCTCATGCCGACGCGGGCGATATGATTTTTCAAGGCCATCATCAAGACCGAGCGGAGCTTCATGTTTTCCGCTTCCTCGGAGGTGTCCTCGATGGCATCCCACACGCTGGAAAATCGTTTATTGCTCATTGTTCTATCTCCTTCAACAAATCCCGGTAGCGTTTCGCTGCCAAGTCGATATCTGCCTTGCTGGTTTTCTGCGTTTTTTTCTGAAAACAGTGCAGCACATAGACGGCATCGGCAAACTTGGCGACATAGATCACCCGGTACGCGCCGACTTCGTCCCGAATCCGGATTTCCCGCACGCCCTGGCCTACCGTTGTCATCGATTTCCAATTTTCCGGTTCGCCGCCTTGCTGTACCAGGTCGATTTGGTGTCCTGCTTCGCGCCGAGCCGAGATGGGGAAGGCGCGCAGATCATCAAGGGTGCTGCCCCGGAACTCGACAGGCTTAATATCTATCATTAACGTAATTATACAAATAATTGTATGTGGCGCAAGCCCTTGCTGGGCTCAATTTTCCATTCCCAACAACCCCATTAACAAGCCACTCGCATATGACGAAGTCATCCTTATGGTTAAGTTTCGGATGGTCACGGTTTAAAAACCTGACCGCCTGGAATTGGCCGTACTGGGACTGATGATCAGCGGCCCAAATCAACCCTGAACTGACTGCTTTGTGCATCCGCTTCTGGTGGGTTCTGAGCGTCGGGATGCGGTCAAGGGGAATGATGGGTACGGGAGCACGTCGACCTCACTTCAGTCGACAGTATCAAAGAGAAATTGACCACGCTTTCGCAGGTTCTCGATGTCATTCGCAAGATCCGCCTCGGCAAGCTCGCGAACATGAACCCATACCTCACGCATCTCGATGTGCTCAGCAAAAACCACGTCATCACTCTCATGGGCAAGGCTCAATTCTTCATGGTGTTCATAGACCACACCACGCATCCACCCATCCCGAGAAAAAACCTCAACCAGGCCATGCACGGAATGCATGGCCATGCTGCCAACCGGGCACTGAAACCCCGCAAGATCCACCACATTACTCATATCCGGCTCCATGACAATTCATCCACATTTTCTGTGGATAAGACTTTAGCATTTCACCCAAAATCTCAGTCCGATCAAGCATCCTTGCCGCGCGATTATTTTTTCATCAATCGGTAACGATCAATGCAAACCATTCTGAAAGCGTGCCAGCCATTCAAAGGCCGTGGCCATGCCACTTAACCACCCCGCCCCTGGCGCGCGCGGCCCAAAATCATGCACCGCCCTATCCCATGAACTCGCCACGGTATCAAGCGTACCGATTTCGTCGATCAACCCGATCTCCCTGGCTTGCACCCCATCCCAGACTTCACCGGTGGTGTAATCCACGCCGTTCTGCAGTTTCGTTCCCCTGGCCCATCTTCTGAACCATTTCCTGCGCCTTGCGATCGGCTTCAGGCGTCATGGGCATATAGGGATTGAGCATGGATTTCAGATTGCCGGAGGCATACACCCGCTGGCTGATCTGGAGCTTCTCAAGCGCCTTGTGGAAGTCCCAACCTGTCAGGACCGCGCCTACAGATCCGACAAGCGAATAATTCGCAGCGTATATTTTGTCGGTATGCAGAGCCACCATGTAGGCGGCCGACGCACCGACGTTGTTGATCACCGCAACAACCGGTTTGGGATGCTTCTTTCTGAAAGCCTTGATCGACTGGTAAATTCGCTCTGCTTCAACCGGAGCGCCTCCTGGGCTGTCGATACTCAGAACCACTGCTTTGACGTTCTTCGCCTCGAAGGCCTTCCGGAGCAAGGGAACCACTTTCTCCGCCGAGGCCGTGGCGCCGGCGGAAATCTCCCCATCGAGATGAATCACCGCCGTGATCTCGTTGTTGGGGATCATCTTCCATCCCATCTGCTTCGCGTAGCCGAAGAGATACAAGGCAAAGAACACCAAGCCTGCCGCGACCATCATTCCGCGCTTGATCAGTCGCCAGCGCCGTTCTGAGCGGCGCTCACGAAGTACATCCCTCACCAGCTCATCGCTCACTGCGTGGCGGATTTCACTTTCTGTCATTTTCAATTCGGGCTCCATCGTTGGGTTTTAATTGGGGTGAATCCTTCGTCGTATGTCAGCACTCGAACAATCTGGTAGTCGTCACTCATGTGGGTCATTTCACACAGCTCATGGAGATCACACCAGGTGCCGTCCGGCCATTCAGCAACCAGCTATACCGGCTCGGCGCAGGGAATTTCGACCCGTGTGGTGTGCATCACTCGAATCCGTTTATTTCGCTGGCCATGCGAAGAATCTGCACGCCGGGAAGCGATTGCATCCCACGAATGCCTTTCCGGAATCTTTCATGGTTTTGTTGACGAGCAAGCCTGTATTGCAGTCCGGGCAGGCTGCACCTGCTCTGGCGGTACGCATGGGTGTTCCTCGCGCCACGGCCGCCTCGGGTCGCCGAACCTTTCCTGCCACCTCGTCAGTTCGAACGCCTGGTTTCCCTTCTTCATCCGGCTGGGTGTGCTTGCACTCCGGGTAGCTCGTGCATCCCCAGAATGGTCCCTTGGGGCCTTTCACCAGGCGTAGAGGCTTCTGGCATCTGGGGCATGGATAGGAAGGCCCTGCCTGCGATTGTGGAAGCGATGCCTGTCTGGCGGCTCCGGGCTTACCGTCGACATCGGGAAGCGTCGACTTGCACCCTTCCCTATACGCCATACAACCCCAGAAGAAGCCATTCGGCCCATCAATTCTGCGCATTGGCTTGCCGCAAGTAGGGCACGCCACGACCGCACTACCCTTGTCCGGTGTGCGTATTCCAGACACGGAGATCTGCCGCCTGCCCTTCTGACGCTTGATGCCGTCAATCACATGCACCAGCCACTCGCCAAGACTGAGTTCAAACTGCGACAGCTCGATCTCACCCTTCTCAATCTGGCTCAGTCGATCTTCCCACTGTGCAGTCAAGACTGGATCTGCAATTTCAGGCGAAACCTCCTCGATCAGTCCAATCAGCGCGACAGCTTTCTCGGTCGGCAGCAGCTCCTTCTTTTTGGCGACGATGTAGTCCCGCTTGAACAACCCCTCGATAATGGCCGAACGCGTTGCATCCGTTCCGATGCCGGCTTTCTCCTTGTTTTTCATCACTGCCTTCCAGCGCGGATCCTCGATCTCTTTGTCGATCGACTCCATCGCCGCCAACAGCGTGCCCTCGGTGTAACGCTTGGGCGGTGAGGTCTTTCTGTTCTGCACCTCGCAACGCAGATTGCGGGCATCCTCGCCCACAACTAGCTTCGGGAGCGTTACCGCATCATCCTGGTCATCGTCCTTGTCCGTTGGTGCTTTCGTCGCCTCGGGCAGGGTCTGCCGCCAGCCGGGAATCAGCGGCGTCTTGCCGCTCACCCTGAATTTCTCACCCTCGCAGATCACTTCGATCACTGTCTTGCTGTACTGGTAATCCCCCAGGAATTGCGCCAGATACCGTCGACAAACCATGTCGAAGATCGTCCGCTCGGTCGGCGTCATAGCTGACACATTGATGTTCGGGTTTCGCGTCGGAATGATCGCGTGGTGGGCCGTGATCTGTTTGTCGTTGAATGCCCTGCTCCGGAAGCGCTCATCGGCACCATTGAGCGCCGACTCGGCAACCGTGGCCAGTGTTGCCAGCTCGGGCTTCGCTCCGGCGATAGCCTGCAGCGTCTCATTCGATTCGGCCAGCATCGAGCGCGGCAGGTATTCGCAATCCGTTCGTGGATACGATGTCGCCTTGTGTTTCTCGTAAAGTGCCTGCGCAGCATCGAGTACGGCCTGCGCCTTCATCCCGAAGCGCGCCGAGGCATCCCGCTGGAGTGATCCCAGGCTGTACAGCAACGGCGCGATTTCGCGTTCCTGTGTCGTCTCGACAAGGCTCACCTTCCCGGTCTGCCCTGCGACCTGCCTGACCACCGCCTCTGCACTTCCGCGGTCGACGAGACGGCCCTCATCGTCGAGAAGCGCCGCTCGCACCACCCAGGCCATCGGTACGGATGCCCCGCCCATCAGGAAAGTCGCATTGACCCCGAAGTGAGCCTTTGGAACGAACGCGGCGATGGCCCGTTCGCGCCGCACCACCAAAGCCAGCACAGGCGTCTGTACACGACCACAATGCAAGGTTCCGTCTTTGCCGCCTGCACCGAATGCCTTGGTCAAGGCCATGGTGAGATTCATCCCGGCCAGCCAGTCCGCCCGGCTTCGGCCCATCCCGGAGAAATACATCGGCAGCGTTTTTTCGCCCGGCAAGATGCTAGCCAGAGCCTTCTTCACCGACGCATCGTCGAACGCTGAAAGCCAAAGGCGCGAAACCTTCCCGCGATAGCCGTTCAGCTGCATCAGCTCCCGTGCGATCACTTCGCCCTCACGGTCGGCATCGGTGGCAATGACAACCTCAGTTGCCTGCTTCAACAGCTTCGCGACGATCTTGTACTGATCACGGGTCTGGTGCTTCACCTCCATGTGCCACTCATCCGGTAGCACAGGCAAGTGCGCGATGTCCCAGAATTTCAATGCTGGGTTGTAGTGTTCCGGTTTCGCCTGCTCAACCAGGTGGCCGATACCCCAGGTTACTGTTACACCGTTACCAGTAATGCATCCATCCCCACGTGTCCGGGCACCGATGTGGCTGGCGATTTCCCTGCCTTGTGAAGGTTTTTCGCAGAGGTAGAGCTTCACTCAAGCCCTCCTAAAATCGCAGACACATCAATGAAAGATGCCAACGCTGCCAAATACATCGGGCTCCAGATCGCAAGGGACTTCATTCCATCCTCCCATTGATCCGCCATAGCATCATCGCCAGATTGGCAATATCCACTTCCTGCCCCTTGGCCAGCGGCACCGCAGCGCCTTGGGCAAGCATGGCATTCCATATCTTGATGCCTGATTCAGGCTTGTCCCAGCCGGTCCAGCCCTCATGCGCTTTCTGCGAGAGCTTCGCCTTCATGGCATCGGCAAATTCATCGACTGCCTCATCCAGGCGGGCTACTTCCTGCCGCACCCAATCGGGATCCGGGGCAATTTCCTGCCAGTTCTTGTCTATCACTGCATGACCTCCCTGAACCAACGTTGCTCTCATGCCAGATAACGGTAACGGGGTCACCGTCAAACGTCGTGTTGAAATAGTGCCGGCTCATATAACCTCGACTCAACCCAGCCGCGGCCTACAACGGTTCATTCAGAACATCGAGTAAGCGTGATTCGATCACCTCGCCATCCTGACTGACCACAATCTTCACTCTTGCCATTGCACCTGGCTGACCACGCCGCCCAAGCCTCATGGCCTTGAACTCGAACCCATGAAAACATCCCGAGCCCATCCCATGCCGACACGCATCTTCCGACACCGATAGCAGCACCGCTGCCATCATGTTTTCCTCGGGCTGGGTTGGATGTCTCATGAAGCCTCCTATTTCTGGGCAGGTAGTGCGGGGCCGGATGTCGTTGTCCGGTTCAACAGGAAAATCACCGTCGCCTCCCCGGATGAGCTCGCCGGGTAGGTCGACATGGACTCAACCCTCCAACCCTGGCCGTACAGGTCCGTTAGACTCGTAGTCCAGAATTTGCTGTAGCCGCGAGCATCCGGTTCGCCTTCGCACTTGAGGGTTCTGCCCTTGACGCTGACACCTCCGCCACCCGAATAGGTGTTGCACATCATCAGCTCGTGACTCTCAGCAGCAAATGCTGAGGTATTGAGCATGAGCGCTGATGAAAGCAGCAGAGAGGGGACTGTTCGCATCAAGCACCCACTTCCTGCGCTTTCGGCCTGAATTTCACTTCCTCCAGACGAGACAGCGACAGGTAGACATCGTCGGCATTGAGCTGCATCGTCTTCCGCACTTCGCCAGATTCCTTGTCTGTCCATTCCTGCTCGGCCAGGCGGCCGGCGACATGCACACGCGCCCCCTTGCGCAGATGCTGGGCAACATCCTCGCCGCGCTTGTCCCACACCGAAGCATTCATCCAGAACCCACCGGACTGCTCGAAACCGCCCTGACCATCCGGCTTGTATTCGTCGAAGAACACCCGAATCTCTGCGACCTTTCGATCCTCGCCCTTGACCAGTACGGTCTTCAGCGTAGGGTTGTCGCCCAAATTGCCTGTGCCACGAAATTCATTGCTCATTGCCTCTTCTCCTTCAGTTGATTAAAAAAGAACCCACGCCATGGGCGTGGCGTACCCACTTCAATGCTTCAATCCTCACCGTTCAGTTCCTGTGCCATGCGTATTGCCTTCCTGGTCACGACTTCCTTCGCATTCAGCAACCGTACTGCCGCATTGACCTCCTCAAACCAGTCCTGCTGTGACCGTGTCATTCGGCCCAGCGCGGGCTGGATGCTGCCCCATGTCAGGTGGACATGCTTCACGCCAAAGCTGCGCCACATCAGGAAGCGTTGCCCAGTTGATTTCCGGTGATGCAGATACACATACCAGGCATTGCCTGCGGCACTCTTTGAGTGCTCGGACAATTCCTCCATCTCAAACACGACCTTCCGGTAGTCACGATGGAGCCGCGCCAACCACTCATCCGCCCCCTTACCCTTAAAAGGCCTTTTATCCATCTGGATTGATGACAAACCACTCATAGGAGCGTGTTTTCCTGGTTCAGATCACTTCCGGCCGTATCCACTTTCCCCTGCGCCACATCCACCAGCAATCGCATCTCTGCCTCACTCACATCCGCCCGACGACGGCTATGACGCGGTCGCACTTCACCAGTGAAGATCGGTTGCGGCACAGCCCCGAATATTCCAATGGCAGCTTCAACCCGCTTCCTTGCTTCATCGCTGGCGCCAGGGAGGAAATCGCTCCTGGATAGCAGGCGCAACTCCTCTCGGAGGAGATACTTCTGATAGGGCAAGGTGGACTCGAACAGCGCCCGAATCCGTTTGGTCATCTGGTACAAGTCTTCCTTCCCTTCGATGTCACCCAGACGATTCTTCTGCACCATCGTCTTGACCACACGCGCATACCAATCAAAGTCCAGGATCAGATCCACGATCATGTAGCCGTAGGGGCTGCGGAAACCCAGTTCCACTTCCACTGGCGCACGACTCTTCAATACGGACACGCGAAGGCCACGCGCCTGTAACTTGTCCAGATCGTCCTGGAAATGCTTTCCGGCATGCTCAAGCTGCTGGCGCAGTTCGCCGACCCGATCCGTCACCTGCACCAGAATCCAGTCCGCATAGGGATTGTCATTGGCTGACAGATTCCAGATTGACCGGAGCACTGCTGCAACCTTCTTCCCGCTGGTGATTCCGTAGCCGCGCGGGCTTTCATCACGCGTCCTGCCGATGAACAGTCGATAGGCCTCCTTGGTATGGATTGCCATCACATCCGTCTCATCAGCAACGAGGCTGCCGATTGCTTTCAGTGCGCGTGCCTCATGATCGGGAACGATCGGGTCAGCGTATTGGCGTTGCTGGCGATTCGCCTGTTCCTGCCGCAGGCGCTCTTCCCTTTCGAGCAGATCCATAAAACGCTCCCAGCGAGGATCCTTCTCGTCTGGTTCCTCCGCCTCGACCAAATCTTTCAGAGCATCTCGCTCTCCAGCAATGTCATACCCATCCTCGAACGGCGAATCCGCCGAGGTAGGGAACTTGATCTTCGATTTCGGTGTTGCCATCAAATGTCTCCGTCTAAAGTCATCACTTCCTGCTGCGCCACCTTCCGGCTGGCTGAGTCTGTTGGCACTACCAACAGAAACCACTTCCCGCTGCGCCACCTTCCGGCTGGCTGAGTCTGTTGGCACTACCAACGCCCACGCTTCCTGTGGCCGTGGCTCTGGTCATTCGTGGCTGAGTCTGTTGGCACTACCAACAGAAACCACTTCCTGCTGCGCCACCTTCCGGCTGGCTGAGTCTGTTGGCACTACCAACAGAAACCACTTCCTGCTGCGCCACCTTCCGGCTGGCTGGATCTGTTGGCACTACCAACAGAAACCACTTCCCGCTGCGCCACCTTCCGGCTGGCTGAGTCTGTTGGCACTACCAACGCCCACGCTTCCTGTGGCCGTGGCTCTGGTCATTCCTTTCCCCAAATGCTCTGGCGCAGTTCGGTCAGCTTGATCCGGGCGGAATCCCGGTTTGTCGCAACCTGTGTTTGTGGCTCCTCGATCAGGCGCTTTCGCTGTTCCAGTATTTCCTGCCGACGCTTTCGATCTGCTGCAACCCGATGGGCATACTCAGGTTCAAATGTCCCTGCCTGTTGTCTAGTTTTCAGGGTTCGCAGGTAGCCGATTGCGTTCTTGACGTGGCCGTCCTGCATCTGGCCTGCCAGCTCGTCGAGGATGATTTGAGGATTGGGGCTGCCGTGCAGAATCTGCCGTGCGGTCTGTTTCTCGCCGGGAAGCAGCTTGTCCGGATAGATCAGGTTTTCCAGATCAGCACTTGCTGGCGCAGTTCGGATGGTTTTGGGGAAATCGAATACGCCCACCCCCTCCAGGCTGTTATGGAGGGGGTGGTATGGAGTATTTATTTCCTTATTAGAGTGAGTTGCTGTTTCCGCAGAACTTGTTTCGCGGAAAGGTGAACTGTTGTCTTGCGGTTCCGGCAACTCTTGATTTACGGTTCCGGCAACTCTTGTTACGCGTTTTGAGCAACTCTTGTTTGTCGGATTCCGACAATCCAGTTTGTTGGATTCCGACAAACTGTGGAATTCATTGGCTTCCAGGCTGATTTTTGCCGGCAGTGTTGTCAACATAATGCGTGACAACAACTGGGATTGCATACGGCTTTCCCGCACCTCTTCCATCATGCCGGACTCGATCAGTTTGGCTCGGGCATTCATCAACATGCGACGGCCAAAATGGAGATGGATCAGTGATTGGCTGGTTGGGCTGCTGAACCAGCCTTCCTCGTCAACTTCGTTCCGGGATAATGTCTGCCGCAGCCGATTGAACAGGCTGGACATGTAGAGACCCGCCAAGGCGCTGTCCGCCGTCCACGCAAAAGGGGCGTAGAACATCACCGGTTTACCGAGCAGCGTTTTCAGCACCCGGTCTTCCCATGACCAGGGACGGTAGGTGGTATTGGCATACTGGCACAGCTTCAAAGCCAGACGGTCAAGATCAACCCTGAACCAGAGTTTGGCTGGCATGCCGCGTCTCGATTCCTGCAAGATGCCGTCTTTCAGAAGCACTTTCCGAGATGTTTCAATCTCCCGGACGCTCAATCCGGCGACCTGCTTCCATTCCTTCGAAGTCTTCCAGAACCACCCTCCGCGATTGGGCTGCTTGTCCAGGACCACACGGGTCATGAACATCGCGTGTCCAAGCATCAGGGCGGCTTTGGGAGAACCCGTCAATTCGGCGAGGGAGGGGTAATACGCCACGTAGCGGTTACCAAGCGCCGACAGGATGTCTTTCACCCCTTGGGCCAGGTTTTCGTTCACCCGGCTCGATTCTGCGGCTATGGCGTATGCGTGGGGCATCTTCTGGTCCTAGATGACCTGCCCCCACTTGGCTTCTGCCTGATCCGATAGCAACTCAAGAATGCGATCCACTCGAATCTTGAACCAAAGCTCGGCCGGCAAGCCAGCCCGCCGCTCAATCAGAACATCCAGCTCACGCAGGATGCGGCGAGCTGTTTGCTGCTCGAAGCGGGTCAGCCCCGTTTCAGCCTTCCATTGATCCCCGGTCTTTCTGAACCAGCCTTCCGCGTCTTTCGGAAGGCGTTCTGTCGTGTAGATCGCATATGACAGGAACAGTGCCGCCACTGCGCTGCCTGTCAGACCCACATAGGCACGCTGGAACACAATCGGCTCATCGAATATGTCCAGCAACATTGCTGGGCTGATCGTGTTGTAGACGGCCTGATCGTCTGTCGATGGATTCATTGGCAGACAGTCCGGAGGAGTGGCACGGGTTTTGTTTCTGGCCATGGTGCTTCCTTTTGGGTTAGCTGAACTCATTGACGGTGGCGTACAGCCCGTCGAGGGAATGGCTGCTGAAAAACCCATGCAGAAGAATGAGTTTTTCGCGGAGAGTGGTGATCTCGGGGTATTCCTCATTCATCCCGAACCAGCATTGGTGGATCAGATCTCGGACGCTTTCATCTGGTAACGCGACACGGCCGGTTTTGCGGTCATTCTTGAGGAGCTTGCGGTAGGTCTGGATGACACGCGGGTCGGTCGATGGGAACAATTGGTTCAGCATCGACTGGCTGGCACCATTCTGGATGCAATACACCAGATGCTCGGTTTCCTGCTTGCGCCGAAACAGGGTTTCGATTCCGAGTTCGAAACCGCCCTCATCGATCGAGAAATGGATGTCGGGATGGCCTGATGAGGCCAGGTGCAGAATTTCATTGATGGCGAGACCGCGCAACCGATCCATGGACCGCGGACAAGCCCCCTTTTCCAGCAGTACGGCAAGGTCGCCACGCTCAAGTTGCTCGATCAAGTGCATAAGCAGCGAGGCTCTCAGTGTATTGTCGGTGACGCGAACCATCATCATGATCGAGCGCCTCCACGAATAACCGAGAGCAACTCAAGGCACACGCCCGCAATAGGGTTGTCCGGGTTCAGCAGCCATGGAATCGGCAGAAACTCACCTTGGCCACCAATGTTGTGCTGGATGGCGAGCTCCAGGCCCCCCAGCGTTTCCTGGCTACCTTCTTCCAGGATCAAGGTGCGCCACTCATTGGGGTCGTCAAGGCCAGACCGGCACACGTCCGCTTCAAACTGCCCGCTTGCCATCGCAAGCACCCACCAGGCAGCCTGGCGGCTTTGCGCGTTCTCTTTCAAATCAAGCGGGCCATCCTTGGGGAATCCCATGTAATACCCCATGGGCATGCCGGGTGCAGGCTCATAGCAGGAGCCAAGGCCAGCGGAGACAAGCACTTGCTGAATCAAGGTCATCAACCGGTCAGGCCCTCCACTCTCAGTTGAGATTGGGGGGAGACTGACTGTGGAATGGGGAGCCGGTGAACTCGCTTTTTGGCTGCGTTCACCGGGTTCTGTAGCGGCCGGAATGGAGGGTGTGGCCCTCCCAGGAAATCGTGAATCGGGGGAAATGGGCTCTGACGATTTCCCCTGTACCTGGCTGCCAGACTCTGCTGTGGATTGAGTCTGGGTGCCGCCGACAGAAGGTTCGACCGGGCGCTGGGGCTTGCATATCCGCTGCAAACCTTCCAGAGTCATGTCGGGAAAGCGCTCCATGGCAGTGAGCATCTTGCCGATGTCCCGCTCGTTCACTTCCAGCCTGACAGACATGCTGGCTTCGCATCGACCAAGAAATAGGTCTGCGCTAAATGCATGGGCATCTTCCGAAACCATGCCGGCTATGGCCTTTGCGGTTGGCGTGACCACCTCGGCGTAGAAAGCGCTTTCCTCGATATCGTGATGATTAGCCAGCTTCAACAACAGGTTCAGGCGGGGTTGAATGGTTCGCACGGATAAACCGGATAGCCACGGGCCGACATCGGCAATTTTTTCAACTGCAAATCGGTACATGCTGAGTGTGCGCAGATCAGTCTGGAGGCCGAATTTCTTGATCTCGGCTTCAAACTCCCTGAAGGTCAACGCTGCCCCGCGTTCATCCTCGATCTGACGTTTGATTTCCAGCGTCCCGTTGGCACGATCCCAGAAGGTCATGTCGTTTCGCTGGGTGTTTTCGGCCATGTGGGCCAGCAGAACGGAAGCCTCGCCTCGCCAGGCTTTGATGATGACGCGGGTTTCGCGAAACTTCGGATCCGCTGTTTCTTCCCACAACTCCCGGATAGCCTGCAGGCGGGTATTGCCACCCGCGTACAGGATGTAATGGGTTTCTCCCGGCCGCTTGGTAACGGTCAATGGTTGAAGGATTCCGTTGGCCCGGATGCTCTCCTTCAGTTCAGCGTAGGCATCGTTGTTCGCCTTGCGAGGATTTCGCTCATAGAAGTGGACGGCGGTTACGGGAAGACTCGCCCACGAATCATCCACTTCAGTGTCATGCTTGAGGCCACTCCCGCTGTTTGGCGCCGGGACGTTCAGGCTGTTGGAAACCTCCAGTTTCAGGCGCTCCCGTACTGTTCGCTTTTCCGAATCGGACTTTGGGGTAAACCCATGCTTGGCAGCCAAGTCCACCATCTTGATCGAACTCGGGATATTCATGAGCGGGGGCTTTTTCTTTCCGCCCGCCATCATGCTTCAGCTCCGTCACGGCCTTTGTCTTGTACTGCCTCCGATCCGGCGTAATGCCCTGCGAGACTCGGCACCAACTCCCAGAGGAGAGCGTGCATGGTTTCATAGGCAGATGGCATCGTGCCCTTTCGCGACGGCTCGTGCCGGTGCGCGGGGATGCAAAGGGTGGCTGATTCCTTGTAGGACTTGGCGTCAGGAACTACCGTATCGAGGACCGTGACCCGTCCGCCAAGCTTGATGAAGTCCTGTCTGATCGACTCCGCAATGATTCTCGCGTCGGCAGTTCGGTCCTGCATCGAAATGACTGCTTTGACCGGCCCTACCCTGTATTTCGAGTTTGGGGAGGGCTCAAGCCGCGCCAGCAGTTCCATCGTGCCCGTTTTGAACTCACGAGCTGACAGAATTTCCGGCTTGATTGGTGAAATGATCTGCGTGGCAGCGAGTGCGGCAGTGTCCTGCAGTGGGCCCACGGTCCCCTGCGTGTCGATTAAGACACAGTCGTAATAGTCTTCGGATACGGCGGGGGAATTCAGGGCATTGCCAAGTCGTTCGCCGCGATCAATCCGATGCAGGAGCCAGGTTTGGAGACTGCCATCTGGATCGTCCGACCGGATTACATCGAGCCCATCAATTACCGTCTGAGAGATGCAATCCTCTGTGACATACCCGGTGGTGATGACTTTTGTGAGCCCAAACGGAGCTTCACGTTTTATACGGTAATATTTCGAGAGCGCTGGCTGCACATCGGCGTCGACAAGCAGAACTCTCAGCCCCATGTCCGCCATGAGTGCGCCAAGATTTGCTGCCAATGTCGTCTTGCCGACCCCGCCCTTCGTACTCAGTACAGTGAACTTGATCATATCCCTCCCCAGGTTTAACGAGGGACATGGACACAACCAGTCTGAATGCTGCGGAACCCGCAGCAGGCTTGAGTTAGCGCGTTACTCCAAAGAGTGGTATATCAGAAACCGCTAATATACATTATGCGAAGTGTCAGGAACGAACCGGCAATCCGTGCCGCCCCGCAAACCCGCATTCCTGCGGCGGCCAAACCGCCCGGTTTCGGCCAGGTCGTTCAATTTTTGTGAATGTCACGAAAACCCCGGTTCTTTTTGTGACTGTCACAAAAACCCTGTTTCGGGACTGTCGGCGGATCGGTTTTTTTGGTCCCCGGTCGATTTTGTCCGGGTCCTTTGTAATACCCGGACTTTAGGCAATGGGTTGCCTTTCAGCCTACCCGACAACCCCGCGCTATCATTGGGCTGGCGGCTCGTTTCTCCCCGCAAACCCATTGAATTGTTTTTTTCTCAACGGACAGGGGGTTCGTCATGACTAAAACCGCGCTCGTTCTGACCCTCAAAAACACCCGCATGGGCTGGTGCCTGTTCGTCAACGGCGAGGCCTACGCGCTCGGCTCGCGGGACTACTGCATCGCTGTAGCCAAGGGATTACGCCAAGGGGGTGCCGCATGACCGACCACGCCGACCGCCTGAGCACCTGGCACCTTGAGCTTTCCATCGTCGCCGACGCGATTTTTCACGTTCTCCAGGACATCGAAGAACCCGAAGGCGCGTCCGCCGTCGCGTGGGTGCTGCGCTCCCGGCTCGCTGATCTGGTCGAGTCCTGCCCCTTTCCGGAGGCCGCTCCATGATCGAAAAACACCGCCGCAAGAAGCATCCGCGCCGTCATCCGCACTTCGCATGGGCTGATCCCGAGCGCTTCCGCGTCGAGCGCATGACCGCCGGCCTGAGCCAGAAACAGGCTGCCGCCTACCTCGGGGTGTCCGTGCGCAGCGTCTACAACTGGGAAACCGGGGTCAACCGCGTGCCCTACCCGGCCTTCAAATTGATCAGGATGCGCGCAAAAGCCATCGTCCATGTCGAGGGGTGGGAAGGCTGGCGTTTTGCCCGTGACGGGGCTCTGGTGACGCCTGACGGCCGTTCCTTCCAGCCGTGGGAGCTGCAAAACCTCCAGCTGGTCGTCAGTCTGGCCCGCCGCTACGTCGAGGCTCGGCAGCCTGCCGCCGTGCCCGCTGTAGCGGATAAGGTCGCCGTGCTGCGGGTGGTCGCATGAGCGCGCTAGCCGGGCGGGCGGCAACGCTGCGGCAGGTGCGCGCCAGCGCGCCGACGCAGCGAGCCGCCGCCGTGCTGGTTGCGCCCCGCCAGCTTTCGCCAAGCCCGCTGACCCCGACGCCCACCGGACAGGCGTCAGCCTGCCAGCCGAAACAACCGGCCCGCGCCGTCCGCTGGCTCGTTGCTACCGCCGAGATGGCGCGCACCGACCGCGAACCGTTCCCCGAAGTAAAACCCAGCAGACCGCCGACGTTGGCCGCGCGCGGCTCGCGTGCGAGCACAGACCGCCGCCAACCCCGAATCTTGTTCAACCCAGCCGAAGGACTTAGCATGGAAAAAACTGCACGCGCGTTGCTTCGCGCCCCGACGAAATTCGTTCTGGTCGCGTCAATTCGCCAGAACCTGAAGGACATTCTTGGAATGTCGCATAAGCCATTGATTATGCAATGTTATACATTATGCGAAGTAAGCGGAACGAACCGGCAATCCGTTCCGCCCCGCAAACCCGCATTCCTGCGTCGGCAAAACCGCCCGGTTTTGGCCAGGTCGTTCAATTTTTGTGAATGTCACGAAAATCCCGGTTCGGGGTCTGTGCGTCCCTGCTCAAAATTTGTTTGGGACGTTTGAGCGCATTTTCTCAACATGGCGCCCCGCACCAGCCCGGCGCAGCGAGGTCTTTTTATTAATTGATCAACTCAGTTCACCCGCCTCGACGTGCAGGCGCATCCACATCTGTACCAGTTCAGACAGCGAGTGGGCCTGCATCTTGAACATGACGTTGGCGCGGTAGACCTCGATGGTCTTGGGGCTCAGTCCAAGTTCAATGGCTATGACCTTGTTGGCTTTTCCCGCCACCACCCGTTCAGCTACTTCCCGCTCCCGCTGAGTCAAATGATCATGGTTCGCGCGGATCAAGGCCAGTTCACTGCGGTTCTGACGGCGCTGGCTGCAGAGTTCAAGTGCTTGCTGAATCCGATCCAGCAAGGTCTGGTCGTTGTATGGCTTTTGCAGGAAATCGATCGCTCCCGCTTTCATCGCGCGCACCGCCATCGGCACGTCACCGTGTCCGGTGACGACGATCACAGGCAGACACCAGCCACGCTCGATCAAATGATTCTGCAGCTCCAGACCGCTCATTCCCGGCATGCGGACGTCGAGGACGAGGCAGCCCGGCTCGCTGCCATCGTAGCTCTCCAGGAACTCGCGCGCGGAGGCCGGACAGTTCACATGATGTCCAACCGACTCAAGCAGCCAGCGCAAGGATTCGCGCGCGGCCTCATCGTCATCCACCACAAACACGGTTTGCCGTTCTTTCATCACTTTTGGATCATTCATGAAGCGTTTCCTCCATCGCCCGGCGCAGGGTGAAACGGACGGTCAGTCCACAACCTTTTTCGTTGTGGAAGGCCGACAGCGTGCCGCCATGCGCTTCCACGATCGATCTACAGATTGGCAAGCCCATTCCCATTCCGGTCATCTTGGTTGTAAAAAATGGATCGAAAATGCGTGCCAGTGTTTCGTGCGGCAAGCCAGGCCCGAAATCCCGCACTTCGACAACGGCCATGTTCCCTTCGATCGAGGTCCGCAGATCGATGCGGCGCAGCACGGGCGGCATGTTGCTCATGGCCTCCACTGCATTGCGGATAAGGTTCAGGATCACCTGCTCGATCTGGATGGCATTTCCCATGAACCTTGGCATGTCGGGCATGAATTTCAGATTGATCTCAACCTCGTGCGTGCGCGCTTCCGGTCCCACGATCAATATGGCTTCGTGCACGATGTCCCGGATGTCCTGCGGTTGATGCGGGCTGTCCGCCTTGTTCACGAAGCCTCGCAAGCTTCGGATGATCTCGGCGGCGCGATCGGCCTGATTGCAGACCTGCTCGATGGCCCGGGTGAGGTCATCCACCGTACCCGTGCCCGAACGGATCCGCCGCAGGCAACCATGGGAATAATTGGCAATGGCCGCGAGGGGCTGGTTCAGTTCATGCGCCAGACCCGATGCCATCTCTCCCATGGTGTTCACTCTGGATGCATGGGCCAGTTCACGATAATGCTGACGAACCCCCTCTTCGGCATGCTTGCGGGCCGTGATGTCCCGTGTGATACCGAGCAGGGCGATGACCTTGTTGCATCGGTCGCGCAACGGGACGGCGTGGGTTTCCATCCAGCGACGGCGGCCCTTGAGGCTGATGATCTGAAACTCCATGACCCCCGACTCACCCGCAAACACGCGCGTGGAAAGCTTGCGGTAATCGTCGCGGAATTCTGGTGCGATGATGTTGTATACGGAGGTCCCGATGATTTCATCGGGCTGGCCGGCTTCCATCAGAGCCAATCCGGCCGGATTCATTTCCAGCAGGATGCCCTCGGGAGTTTGCAGCTTCACACATTCGGGCTCGGTGGCAATGATCTGGCGCAGATGGTTCTCGTTCTGCATCAGGTTTTCCTCAGCCCGGCGCCGCTCTCCAATTTCCACTTCGAGCACTTTCTTGGAATGACGCAGATTCAGGTTGAGGCGGCCGACATAGAGCACCAGACCTATCAGGATCAGGACGGTTATCAGTAATGCCCAGAGCGGAGGATGGACCAGGAATTGCATGATTGGCTCCGATCGGAACAGGACGAACTGGAACTGGCCAGGCAGAATACGCCCTCAATCACGATTTTTAAGCAATTTTCGGGCCATCCATGAGCACATCGCCGCCAGGCCGCCAATATCGGGCTCTGGCCATTCGATACGGCAGGTCATGGACAAGCCGACCTGTCACGTTGCGAACAACAGGTCATGACACTCTGTCACGTGGCAGGGACTGATCAGCCCCGTCCATTTCCCGCATGACCCGCATTGGGTGGCTTGCGATGCTTTTCAGGGCGCCCCTGCATCGGTATCCTCCCATGCGCACCCATACATTCCTGTCCGGATCAATTCCGGCGCATCCCACGCCTCGTTGTCGACGCAAGCGACCATGAAACCGTACGGAACAACACACACAACCCATCGCACACAGGCATGAACGGGCGAGATTCCCCGAGGCAAACATGATCATATCCATCCCGTTCGGCAAGCAAATGGTCGCGAATCTGCTCGATATGTCCCCTGCTTATTTCGGCATGGCGATGGCGACCGGAATCGTTTCTCTCGCGGCCCGCCGTCTTGGCATGCCGGGTATTGCGATGACGCTTTTCCTGCTCAACATTGTGATCTATGGCGTGCTCTGGGTATTGACCGTGTTGCGTCTGATGCATTACCCGCGTCATTTTTTTGCGGACATGATCGATCACCTTCGTGGCCCCGGATTCTTCACCATGGTGGCCGCCTCGGCCATTCTGGGGAACGAGTTCGTGGTACTGACCGCCAACTATCGGGTGGGCGTGGCGCTGTGGGGCGTGGCGATCGTGCTCTGGATCGGGCTGACCTACACCATCTTTACCGCCTTCACGGTCAAGCAGAAAAAACCGACTCTCGACAAGGGCATCAGCGGTGGCTGGTTGCTGGCAGTGGTGGCGACGCAGTCCATCGCGGCACTCAGCGCCCTGCTCGCTGCGCATATCAGCCAGCCCTACAAACTGGAGCTGAACTTTTTTGCCCTCTCGATGTGGCTGTGGGGCGGCATGCTGTACATCTGGATGATGTCGCTCATTTTCTACCGCTATACCTTTTTCCTGTTTTCCCCGAGCGATCTTTCACCCCCCTACTGGATCAACATGGGGGCCATGGCGATTTCCACCCTGGCCGGTTCCCTGTTGATCATCAACGCCCCCGACGCGCCATTCCTGCTGTCCTTGCTGCCGTTTCTCAAGGGCTTCACGGTTTTTTACTGGGCTACCGGAACCTGGTGGATTCCAATGCTGGTGATTCTTGCCATGTGGCGTCATCTCTATAAACGGTTCCCGCTCAGATACGACCCGCTTTATTGGGGGGCGGTTTTTCCGCTCGGCATGTATGCCGCCAGCACCCGGGAAATGATCTCGGCACTGGAATTCGATTTCCTCGGATTCCTGCCTCCGGTCTTTCTGTACGTGGCACTCATCGCGTGGACCGCCACGTTCTTCGGCTTTGTTTCCAGCTTGCTGCACCGCTATCTGATCGCCCGCCCGCCCTCCGTCTGACGGCGTGTTCTGGCGCTGGCGGAATCAGCGGCGGACTAGAATACTTTCAACATCCCTCGTGTCAGGAGTCAGGACATGGCCGATATCCCGCGTTATCCCATCCTCTACGTTCGCGGTTACGCGATGACGAAGGCGGAAATCACTGAAACCACCTCGACCCCCTACATGGGGCTCGAATCCGGTTCGACCAAGGCACGCCAGGCCTGGGACGGCACGGTACGCAAGGTGTTCTTCGAGTCGCTCATCGTGCGATTGTTGAAACAAGGCTACAGCGACATCTATCGGGATGGCCTGCAGATCGAATCCGGACCGATCCCGCGACAGAGCATCGTCATCCATCGCTACTACGATGTGGCCGATCCGGATTTCGGGTCCGGCAAGGTGCCCACGATCATCGATGCCGCGAAGGGATTGAGCGACCTCATCCTGCGCGTGCGCGACCAGGTCTGCCTCGACGGCCAGATGAAACCCGAGGATTTCAGGGTGTATTTGATGGCGCATTCGATGGGCGGGCTGGTCTGCCGCTGTTTTCTCCAGAATGGCGCGGCCGGCAGCGATGCGGCACGCAGGCTGGTCGACAAGGTCTTCACGTTCGCCACGCCGCACAACGGCATCGAGATGGCCGGGATGAATGTTCCGGGTTTCTTCGGCCTGTGGGACATGAACAACTTCAACCGCGACGTCATGCGCAAGTATCTCGACATCCAGGACAAGAATGCCGGGGTCAACTCGCTTGACGGGAAATTCGACCCGAGCCGGTTCTTCTGCCTGGTCGGCACCAACAGCAAGGACTACGATGTGGCGCTCGGCGCCTCCCGCCTGCTCGCCGGTGAACTGAGCGACGGGCTGGTACGCATCGAGAATGCCTACGTGACGGGTGCACCGCGCGCCCACGTTCATCGCAGCCACAGCGGCCCGTTTGGCATCGTGAATTCGGAGGAAGGTTTCCAGAATCTCAGCCGCTTCCTGTTTGGCGACATCAGCGTCAACGGCGTGCTGGAAATCGGGAACCTGCCGCTCCCGCCCGTGGACCGCCTGCAAAAGCTGCTGGGCACGAAGGTTGGCTACTACTTCGAGGTGGCGGTCGCCACACGGGGGGCGCTCGATTTCGATCTCACGCGGCGCACGGTGGCCAACAACAGCGCCATTCTGCGCTCACGTTCCGAGCTTTTCGCCGACGACGGCACGCTGAAGGCGGATGCGCGTCATCCGCATCTTTTCTCCACCTTCCTCGATCTGTCGAAGCGGCCGGCGGAGCGTCCGGAAATGATGTTCACGATCCAGCTTGCGGTATCGATGATTACGTATACCGGCGAGGAAGCCCCCCGCGACGACCACTATGTGCCGGGTGAATACCTGTTCCGCGATACGGTCGTGATCAGCGCCATTCCCCCGGCAGATACGACCGAGTCCTGGCAGAAGGACGATACGACCGCATCCTGGCAGATCAGTTTCGTGCTGGCCGATAGCGGCTGGTCGAGTGCGGCCACGACTCTGGCGGAAGGAAAGAAGGACGAACAGGGCCAGCCGTATGTAGCGATCCCGCTCGAAAACGCGAAAGGCTTCAAGGCCGTCTTGCGGCTATACGGCTCGCACTGGGTGTAGTCTCCCTGTCTCTTCGTAGCCACTTGCCTGCTGAATCCGCCAGGTTGCATTGCAACGGTCAGAAGCGGAAGTAGCTACTCTGCGCCGGTCGCCGTAGTGGGCAGATCCGAATGGAAGGCTATCCGGTTGCGCCCGGCCGATTTGGCCTCGTACATGGCCGTGTCGGCCCGTTTGATCAACTGATCCATGCTTGCCGCGTGCCCGCAGAAGATGACGATGCCTATGCTGGGCGTACTGGTGCAGAAATCCCCAGCCAACCGGTAGGGCTGGGCAAGCTTGTCCAGTATCTTGTGGCCCAATTCATTCGCCTCCGCGGCAGCGACGGCGGCCGTGTCGCCCAGGCTGTCGAGGATGACCACGAATTCGTCTCCGCCAAATCGGGCAACCGTATCGCTCTCCCTGACGTTGGCGAGCAGACGCCGTGCCACTTCCTTGAGCACCTGATCGCCCGCTTCGTGGCCGAAAGTGTCATTGATGGCCTTGAAATGATCCATGTCGATGAACAACAGCGCCCCGTATCTGCCGCTGCGGCTACTGGCCGCGAGTTGATGCTTCAGGCGGTCCAGCAACAGGCGACGGTTGGGCAATTCAGTCAAGGGGTCGTTGTAGGCCAGATCGCGGATCATGATTTCGGCGGCCTTGCGCTCGCTGATGTCGAGAATGAGGCCATCCAGCCATTGTGCATGACCGGACTGGTTGGAGGTGACGCGGCCTTGTTCGCTGACCCAGCGGAGGCGCCCTTCGACGGTTCTGATGCGGTATTCGATCGTGTAGACGCCACGTGTGGCGATCGCCTGGGTAATCGCCCTGCTTACCAGGGAACGATCGTGAGGATGAATCAGTCCGGCATACGAAATCGCGCCGGAAACAAAGCGTTCAGGCGGTTCGCCCGTCAACGCATGAATGCCCTGGCTGATCTGCTGCATCGGTGAGGACGCCCCCAATTCAATCCGGAACACGGCGCCCGGTACATTTTCGACGAGCGCCCTGAAGTTGTCGAGACTGGCCTGGAGTTTTTCCGCTACATCGTGCATCGCCCGCCGGTGCCGCGCATTCATGTAGAGGACGTAAAAGAACAGCATGCTGAACAGCAGACCGCCAAAGAGAATCGTGAGGGGCTGGGCACTTTCCGTTCTCGCTTCGAAAGCGGGATTGCTTTTGAAACGGGCGATCCAGCGGCGGCCACCGATCGACAGGACATGGTCGGCCGCATAACGCGAGGCGCGTCCGGATCCGGCAGAAGAGAACAGCAGGTTGTCCGCTGTGGCCCGATCGTCAAACAAGGCGATTTCAAATTCGCGCCCGGGATCGTTCAATACCTTGTTCATCAGGTCGGCCACCCGGAACGGGCTGTACACGAAGCCGAACAGCGCACGCCGCCGTGCAGCCACAGTGTCGTGCGGCATGCCGTTGCGATAGATCGGCAGATAGATCAGGAAACCGGGCTGTTTCCGCTGCCCCGCTTCCTGGACGAGCGTGATTTTTGCCGATATTTCAGGTTGGCCGCTATCGCGTGCGCGTTCCATCGCTTCGCGGCGAACGGGATCCGAATACATGTCGTAACCGAATGCGAGCAGGTTGGATCCGCTGAATGGCTCAAGATACACAATACTGCTGTACAGGGCGCGATCGCCCGCCGGATGGATCGCGTAAGCGGGAAATCCTTCGCGGCGCACGCTGTGTTCATGTGCGCGGCGGGCACTTTCCGGAATCATCAAGGCAAACCCGGTGCCCTGAATGCCGGGCAGGGAATGATCCAGTTTGAGCATCCCGACATAGGTGTGCCATTCCTCGCGACTGACTGAATCGCTCGCGGCGAAGAGTGCCGCGCCACCCCGCAGGACCTGTTCGTAATCCTGCATGCGGTCCAGCAGATGCGCCGCCTGCTTTTCGGTGGCGTCCCTGAAAATTTCGTTGGCACGCCGCGCAAATTCCATCGTGGAATAGCGCCATAAGCCGATAGTCAGGATCACTGTCAGCCCCAGCACGATCCACGCGACAGCCTTCCGATCAAACATCGCGGTGATCCGCTGCAAGACGGTGGTTCTGGCGGGCGGACTCGCAACAGGCCGGCTATCGGGTTCTAGCGCCCCTTTTTTAATGATTCATTCCTCTTTGTGCGCGTGTCGTGTGCACGGCAGGAAGATTGCCGGCGGCATCGGTTATACGATTGAAGAGGCTATACGAATGCCCCGATTATGCCCCAGGCCCCTGATGACGAACAATCTCCTCATGCCCGGTTCAGGGCGCCGTCCGCTTGTCGACAACACATGACATGAGAAATCCGGAAAACGATGCGGCGTCCGGGTGAGTCGCGCATCGGTTGGTGATAGGCTGCGCCTTGCCTCTCATGCCCGTCCGGGTCCCGGAAAATCCATGTCCCTTCATGCCGCATATCCCTGGCTCGTGATCACCCACCTGGGTGCCGCCAGCATCATGCTGCCCGTATTCACCGTCATCGCGGCCGGCCTGTGGCTGGCCGGCCAGAAATCCACGCTCCGGGTCTGGCTGCTGGCCATGACGGTGGGGATATTCATCGTGCTGGCCAGCAAGATTGCCTTTATCGGCTGGGGGTGGGGGAACGCTTTCCTGGACTTCACTGGAATCAGCGGCCACACCATGCTGGCCACCGCCGTCCTCCCCGTCTGGACCAATCAGTTACTGGTGCGCTCAGACCGGCGCTTCAGCCTGCCCGGCATCCTGCTGGGTCTGGCGATTGCCGCCACGGTGGGCGTATCAAGATGGATACTCGGTGCGCACAGCCCGAGCGAAGTGATTGCAGGCTGGTTGCTTGGGCTGGCAATCGTCCTGATCGTCTGCCGCACGATGAACGCGCAACGCCCCGTCCAGGGCGTCGCCGGCCTGGCAGGGCTTCTCATGCTGCTGGCCTTCAGCCCGTCCCTGTCAGCGTATTTCCCCACCCACAGATGGGAAGTCGAACTGGCGCTGACGCTGTCGGGCCGTACACAGCCGTTTGTCCGCCAGACGCTGCAACGTCCGTTGCGCAGTCATGGAGAATGAATCACGCCAGTCCAGATCGATATTCCGTCAGAACCCGTTGTAGCGCCCTGTGAGAGGAGATGCCTGCTTGCCCGCTCCGTCTCGCCCGGCATGGCGGAAGTGGCATAATGATGCATCGTTCGTCCCTCTTTTCGCCCGATGAACCTCGATCGCATCGCCACGCCTCCGGTCGATACGTTTGCCTTGCACCAGGGTGAACTGATCGCGCTGCAAGCAAATGCCGCCCATGCACTAGGCTTGTCCGATATCCATTTCCGCGACACCCTGGCCGATGGCACTGCCGCGCCCCTGCTGGCCGTGATCCCCGCCGGCACTTTCGAATATGGCGCCGCGCCGATGGAGACCGCGCCGGCGCAGGATCGCCCACGTCGCACGGCGCTGATCGAGCGGGGGTTCGCCATCGGCGTGTTTCCCGTCACGACGGAAGAATTCGAGGTCTACGGCCGCGCGACCGGTTGGCGGCGGCGTATGGAGCTGGTCTGGCTGTCCGGCCGCAAACCGGTCATCAACATCCGGCAGACCGACGCGCGCGACTACTGCGCCTGGCTGAGCCAGCAGACCGGCCAACGCTATCGTCTGCCCACCGAACAGGAATGGGAATACGCCTGCCGCGCCGGCTCGTCGAGCGCCTATCCGCAGGGCGACCGCATCACGCCGGCCGAGGCGCTCTATAACACGAGCCAGGGATACGACGCCGCGCGCCCCAGGCGGCCGCGTTTATTGTCGCGCTGTTTTGTCCGCTGCGGCGCGATGGAAGCCGGCAGGCTGCATCCCAACCGCTGGGGCCTGTACGACATGACGGGCAATGTATGGGAATTCACGGCCAGCCCCTGGACCCGCGACCACGCCAACCAGCCCGAGCGCCCCGCGTCCGGCAAGCCGCAGGCCGTGGTCACCAAGGGGGGTTCCTGGTTCGATGGCCCCGAAGACTGCCGTGCCGCGGCTCGCCGCCGCAGGCTGGAAAACGAACTGGACCTCAATCTCGGATTTCGTGTGGCGCGTGATATTTGAAGGAGGGATGACATGGTGCGTGCGCAATGACCGCGAGGCAAGTGGCCGGAACACAGACCAAGGCTGACCTGCCTGCCCATACCGGTGACTTCATTACCGAACTCGACACGGCCGTCGAGGCGCACATGGAGTGGACGCGCCGGATCTTGCGCTGCGTGCTCCTGCAGTCGCCGCCGGACGAGGATATGTACGATCCCGACGCGCATACCCTGTGCCATTTCGGAGGATGGTTCAGGGCGAACCGGAACCATTTCGATCTCCTGGACGCCCCATCCGCCGCGCGCGTGCACACCTCGCACCAAACGATGCATGACGCCATCCGCTCGATCTGCGGCAATGTCCAGGCCGGCCGCACGGAGAAAGAGGCCAGTCTCGCAGCCTTCGAACAGTCGCAATCCGAACTGATTGGCCTGCTGGCCCATTTCAAGACGCTGATCCTGTCGGCGGCAACCCGTCGCGATCCCCTCACCCAGCTCCCGCTGCGATATGGCATCGAAAGCGATTTCATCCTGTTCCAGAAGGAAGCCCGGCGCAATCGTACCCTGCTCTATCTGGCCATCATCGATATCGATCATTTCAAGCGAGTCAACGATACCTGGGGTCATCCCACGGGTGACCGGGTCTTGCGCCATCTGGCCGACACCCTGAAACGCAGCCTGCGCGACAACGAACCGCTTTATCGTTATGGCGGGGAAGAATTCCTCTGGCTGCTGAAATGCAAATCGGCGACCGAGGCCCGGCAGTCGGCACGGCGCGTCCTGGCCATCGTAGGCACGACTCCGGTACCGATCAACGACAACGAAATCCTGCGCTTGACCGTAACCATGGGACTTGCCAGGGTCGGCGAGCAGGATGATCTGGAGAGTGCCATTCAGCGAGCCGATCAGGCACTTTACGAAGGAAAAAACAACGGCCGCAACCGATATGTCATCGCTTGACGTTAAAACCATCATGACGACAGCCTCCGCCGCCGTGGCGGATGACGCGGACACATCGTTCCAGCCTGCTGTACGCCATCGTCTATAAACCACTCAGGACTCGTCGTCATCACCAGGAAAGCCGGATGCAATTCAAGGACTACTACCAGACGCTTGGCGTGAAGCGGGATGCCACGGCGGACGAAATCAAGAAAGCCTTTCGCAAGCTCGCACGCAAATATCATCCCGATGTTTCCAAGGAAACGGATGCCGAACAGCGCATGCAGGAGGTCAACGAAGCCAATGCCGTACTCTCGGATCCGGAGAAACGCGCCGCCTACGATCTCCTGGGGCAAGGCCACCACCCGGGCGAGGAGTTCCGTCCGCCTCCCGACTGGGACGCCGGATTTGAATTCACGGGCCAGGGCTATACCCCCAACGAAACCGTCGATTTCAGTGATTTCTTTGCCGAACTGTTCGGCCACATGGGCGGCGCGCATGCAGGAACCCGCTCCCGTCACGCCGGCTTCCGGGTACAGGGCGAAGATCACCATGCGAAAGTACTGCTCGATCTGGAAGACACCTTCAGCGGCGCCACCCGGCAGATCTCGCTGAGGGTGCCCAAGGTGGACGCCCAGGGGCGGGTTCAACTGGGAACCCGTACGCTCAACGTGAAAATTCCTCGGGGCGTGCATGCCGGCCAGATCATCCGTCTCGCAGGCCAGGGCGCGCCTGGCGTGAACGGCGCACCGGCCGGCGACCTGTTGCTGGAAGTGCAGTTCAAACCGCATGCCTACTTCCGGGCCGAGGGCCGCGACCTGCACAGGACGTTACCGGTCGCCCCCTGGGAGGCCGCCCTGGGTGCGGTCATTTCGGTGAGCTTGCCGCAGGGCAACGTCAAGGTGCGCATTCCCGAGGGTGCCCAGAGCGGGCGGCAGCTGCGCGTGCGCGGTCACGGCATTCCCGGCCAGCCGCCCGGCGATTTGCTGCTCGATCTTCAGGTGATGCTGCCGCCGGCCAGCACGCCGAAAGCGCGCGAACTGTATGAAACGATGGCGCGTGAACTTGCATTCGATCCACGCGAACAGGAAAGGACTTGAGCCATGCATGACGAGAATATCCTGATCGGCTGCCTGATGGACGATTCCTGGCTGACGCTGGAACAGATCGCCGCCGCCTGCAGCGTGGAACCGGTCTGGCTCATCCAGCATATCGAGGAGGGGTTTTTTCCGCAGGTGGAAAGTACGGCGGGCACCTGGCGGTTTTCGGGGACGAACCTGTTGCGCGCGCGCCGCATGCGGCAACTGGAGCGTGATTTTGAAGCCGTCCCGGAACTCGCCGCCCTGGTGGCCGACCTGCTGGAGGAAATGGATATATTACGGACATCGATCCGGCAGACTGGTCCTGACGCAATGCCCTAGGGAGACGCTTATATGGACACCTCCCGGAGTACAAGTAGATTTTGCATTTGGCAGTAGGTAAGGATGCAGTCTTATATCCGGCCTGTTGGTGCAGGCGGTAAGCCTGCTGGCCCTGATGGAATCCGCTGACGGAGACCTTATCTGAA
>Ga0209960_1001220_pt1 | contig 37274 bp, 34 predicted proteins | sample ThiBiot_500_plan_2_FD_183947 | JGI IMG/M metagenome (GOLD analysis project Ga0209960, IMG submission 183947) | Wastewater bioreactor microbial communities from Cape Town, South Africa - Thiocy_expt_500_plan (SPAdes) | ecosystem: Engineered > Bioreactor > Thiocyanate-remediating >... | reverse complement strand
ACCACGACCCTGAACCTCAACGGCCAATCCGTCGCCGTCAACGCCGAACCCGACACGCCCCTGCTGTGGGTGCTGCGCGGCGAGCTGCAGATGAACGGCACCAAGTTTGGCTGCGGCATGGCGCTGTGTGGCGCCTGCACCGTGCACCTGAACGGCGAACCGGTGCGCGCATGCATCACGCCCCTGTCGGCCGTGGGCAATGCCCAGGTCACCACCATCGAGGGCCTGCAGGGCCCCGAAGCCACCGCGCTGCGCACGGCGTGGACAGCGGTGGATGTGGCGCAGTGCGGCTACTGCCAGAGCGGGCAGCTGATGTCTGCCTGCGCGCTATTGAAGAAAACCCCGCAGCCCACCGATGCCGACATCGACGCCGCCATGTCGGGCAATGCCTGCCGCTGCGGCACCTACCCGCGCATCCGGGCGGCGATCCACCAGGCCGCGCGCGGGCCTCAGGGCTGAGAGATTTGGACCCCCAGGTCGAGCGACACCTGCTCGACCACGCCCCCTTGTTCGGGCGGTAGGTCGGCGCAATAGACGGCGTTGCGCCCCGTGCCCTTGGCCTGGTAGAGGGCCTGGTCGGCGCGGTTGACGAGCTCTTCAAAACTCATGCCCGAGCCCTGGTGCAGCGTGGCCACGCCAATGCTCACGGTGACGGCCACCTCCTGCCCCTCGTCGCCCACGCACACCAGCAGGGTCTCGACCTCGCGGCGCAGTGACTCCGCCACTTGCAGCGCGCTGGGGCCATCGGTCTCGGGCAGCACGATGACGAACTCCTCGCCCCCAAACCGCGCAACGATGTCCACACCGCTGCGCTTGCGCGCCGCGCACACCTGGGCCACGGCGCAGATCACACGGTCGCCGGCCAGGTGGCCGTACATGTCGTTGACGGACTTGAACAGGTCGATGTCCGCCACTAGCAAGGACATCGGGTGGCCGAAGCGTTCGGTGCGTTTGGCCTCCTTGGCGCCCAGCTCCATGAGCGTGCGGCGGTTGGACAGGCCCGTGAGCGAGTCATTGGCGGCCAGCCGCTCCAGCGTGGCGTTGAGCTGCTGCAGCAGACGGTTCTGCTCGGTGAGCTGCTGGTTGATCTGGGCGATTTCGGTCTCGCGGCACTTGCGGTCGTGGATGTTGAACGTGACGCCGATCAAGCGCTTGCCAGGCGTGTCGCTGTGGCCGTCCATGATGCGGCCGTAGTTGGCAAACCAGATCCACTCGCCACTCTTGGAGCGCAGCCTGAACTCGCACCGGTACTGGGGCGTGACGCCCGTCAGGTGGTCGGCCACGGCTCGGCGCACGGTGTCGATGTCGTCGGGGTGGAACAGGCCATAGATGTCCTGCACGCCCGAGACGATTTCGTCTTCGGTGAACCCCAGCTCTTCAAACGTCTTGGTCGCCTTGCGCGTGACGTTGCCGGTGATGAGGTCGTTCTCCCACAGGTCAAGCCCGGCGGCCTCCAGGGCCAGCTCCAGCCGCTCCTTGTTCAGGTCCGCCTCACCCATGGCCATGACCACCTTTTTTCACAGCGTTCCGTTTCTCTCGTGCGTCGGCGCGGGCTTCAGGAATCAGGCGGGGGGCATGCCGCCCGCGTAACCGATATTGCGCAGCAGCGCCGCAAAGGAGGCCACCACACCGGGAGTGTTGTAGAGCTGGGGCGCCGTCTGCACCGCAATCACGCTCACCTGGTTGCCGGTGCTGCGGCCCGTTTTTTTATCGAAATACTGGGCCAGGTCGTCGCTGGCATTGGAGAAACCTCGCCCTGTGCTCTCGGAGTAGTAGCAGATCGAGTCGGGCGCGATGACGTCGGGGGTGGTGCTCGCCGCCGAATACATGATCAGGTTCTCGTTGAGGTTGTACAGGTAATGCGTCTCGGTGCTCTGGGCCGGGTCTGGCGCATTGTCCAGCCGGATGATGCCCGAGTCCAGCGACGCGCTGGAGGTGGACTGGGTGACCGAGGTCATGAAAAAGTTCGTGACCACCGCGCGCGCCGCACGGCCGGTGAGGTTCTGGATGCCCGCCGCCACGGCCTGGGTGCTGAGCGGCGTGACCGCCTGCAAGAGCTGCAGGCCCAGCTGGCGGGCCTGCTCCAGCGTGCCCGGGATGTAGCTGCCCGACAACGCGAACTGATTGCCCGCGTTGGAGGGCCACATCGCAATGCCCGAGTACCCGCCAAAACCGCCCACCACCCCGCCCGCCAGCGACTCGATACCCGACGCCGTGGCAGAGCCCAGCACCGCATACTCCGCCGCCACCAGCGTGGACGCATCGCTGGCCAGCACAGCGGGGCTGGGCGCGGGCCCGGTGGGGGCGGTGAAGGTGGTCTGGGGCAGCTCGGGCACCGCGCGGCCCGCGCCGTCGCCATTGACCACCCAGATGCTGCCGCCCGACATGGCCGCGCCGATCAGCGGCACCAGCGAATTGATGGGCCCGATCTCCACCGGGATGAAGGCGCCCGGCTGCATGCCGGTGTACGCCTGCATCACGGCCACGGTGTTGTTGATGGAGTTCTGCACCGCCGTGAGGGTGAGGTTGTCGGCCGCGTCGGGCGAGCCCATGATGGCCAGCACACAGGCGTTGGTGGCGCCGTCGTAGTCCTGCACCTGCACCGTGCCGGAGTAGCCCTGGTCTGCCAGCTGCTGCACGATGGCGCAGGCGTCGTGGTAACTGCCGCCGCCGCCACTGGCCAGCACGGCCGCCCCGGTGGCGATGGCCTGGAAGTCGGTCAGGCCATAGAAATAGACATTGCCCATCGGGCACCCCTCTCTTTTTTTGGATGGGAAGCACGATATCCCAGCCCCGTCGAAAGTCAATGACCGGGATACCACGGGGGGATCGGCGCCACGGCAGGGCCTGCACTCTGGTTTATGGGGGCATCATCGCCTATGCTGTGCACCAGTTGTATTTGCCATTGCCCACCATGAGCCTCCCCGAAAAATCCACCGTCTACGGCACCGAAGACCTTTTGATCAGCCTGTGCAACTCCGTCACCCGCGTGCTGGGCGTGGCCACACACAGCCAGATCCACTATTCCGGCATGGTGCAGCGCATCAGCAAGACCTGCCTGAAACCCGACATTGGCTGCTTTGTGCTGTTCGACGGCGGCTTCTCTGGGCTGGTGATCATCAATTTCTCGGGCCAGGCGGCGATGGAGCTGTACGCCAACTACCTGCTGAACATGGGCATGTCCAAGGACGACCTGGTCAGCTCGTACACATCGGACGAGGTCAGCAACGTGATGGGCGAGCTGATGAACCAGGTGGTGGGCGACTTCACCGGCAAGGTGCGGCGCGAGCTGCAGACCCACATTACGCAGAACCAGCCCAAGATGCTGGTGCTGAACAAGCAGGTGCAGCTGTCGGTGGACGCCAACCTCGACAAGCCCGAGGCGCGGCGCGTGACCTTCTACACCAGCAACAACAACATCTTCTACCTCGAACTCGCCATCGACCGCACCGAGTTCATCAAGCTCTACGACTTTGAAGCGCAGGAGGCGCCCGACCCGGACGCACTGATGGCCCAGTCGCAAGAAGCGCCGCCCGTCCCCGCCCCACCGCCCGCCGGCCAGGACGACACGGATGCGCTGCTCAAGTCCCTGGGCATGTAGCAACACTACAAAAAAGATAGCTGCCAACGCATGAAACACTAGCGCTTGCAGCCAATTTGGCTCAAAAGGAGCGCCCAGAGTGGCTGCGGCGTCCCTCTGGGCGGCTCAGCGGGCCTGTCCTACACCCGCCGTCACGATGCACTGACCGCTCTGCCAGGTCACGGGTCTAAGCTGAAAAGCCCACCTGTTGATCGGAAAGGAGCCCCCATGCCACGTGCCGCCTGGAGCGCCAAGCGCGAGCGCCAGTACGAACACATCAAGGACAGCCTGCTGGAGCGCGGAGAGAGCGAAAGGACCGCCGAAGAGATTGCCGCACGCACCGTGAACAAGGAGCGCGCGCAACACGGCGAAGCCCGCACGGCCAACCCCCAAACCCTGAAAGCCACGCCGGCCCCTGTGCGCGGCGGCAAAAACTCGCACCGCGGCCCGCAAGGCCGCACGCGCGAGCAGCTGTACGAAGACGCCAGGCGCGCGAACATCCGGGGCCGGTCCCGGATGAACAAGCAGCAGCTGGAGCAGGCCCTGGCGCGATGAACCGGGCGCGGCTCTCACGCCGCCCCTACTGCCAGCCGTAGCGCCGCACGTACCAGCGCTTCATCACCGTCGTCAGCAGCACGTAGCCCGCCAAGATGCCCACCAGCCACGGAAAGTAAGCCAGCGGCAGCGCCTGCAGCTTGAAGTGCCCGGCCAGCGGCCCCATGGGGATGAAGATGCCCACCGCCATGATGAGCACCGTGGCTGCAAGCAGCGGCACCGAGGCCACGCTTTGTACAAAGGGCAGCTTGGGGGTACGGATCATGTGCACGATCAGCGTCTGCGTGAGCAGCCCCACCACGAACCAGCCCGACTGGAACAGCGTCTGCGCCCCGACGTTGTTGGCACCAAACACGTGCCACATGACGGCGAAGGTGGTGATGTCGAACACCGAGCTGATGGGCCCGAAGAACACCATGAAGCGGCCGATGTCGCCAGGGTTCCACTTCAGCGGATTGCGGATGAGTTCCTCGTCCACGTTGTCGAACGGGATGGCGATCTGCGACAGGTCATACAGCAGGTTCTGCACCAAGAGGTGCAGCGGCAGCATGGGCAAGAAGGGCAGGAACGCGCTGGCCACCAGCACCGAGAACACGTTGCCGAAGTTGGAGCTGGCCGTCATGCGGATGTACTTGAGCATGTTGCTGAAGGTCTTGCGGCCCTCCATCACGCCCTCTTCCAGCACCATCAGGCTTTTCTCCAGCAGGATGATGTCGGCCGCCTCCTTGGCAATGTCCACCGCGCTGTCCACGCTGATGCCGATGTCGGCCGCACGCAGCGCGGGCGCGTCGTTGATGCCGTCGCCCATGAAGCCCACCACATGGCCGCCCGCGCGCAGCGCGCGCACCAGCCGCTCCTTGTGCAGTGGCGAGAGCTTGGCAAACACGTTGTGGGTGTCGGCTGCGCGCGCCAGGGTGGCGTCGTCCATGGCGTCCACGTCCTTGCCCAGCAGCACGCCCTGCACCGCCAGGCCCACCTCGCGGCAGACCTTGAGTGTCACCAGCTCGTTGTCGCCGGTCAGCACCTTCACGGCCACACCGTGCGCAGCCAGCGCCTTCAGCGCGGGGGCGGTGGATTCCTTCGGTGGATCCAGAAACGCCACGTAGCCGATCAGCGTGAGGCCCGATTCATCGGCCACGCTGTACACGGTCTGGTGGGGTGGCGTCTCCTTCATGGCCACGGCCACCACACGCAGGCCCTCGTTGTTCAGGCCGCGCGTCACCTCCAGCACCCGTGCGCGCAAGGTGGCGTCCAGCGGCAGGTCTTGCACACCGGTGTCTTCCACCACGCGCACCTGGGTGCACACGTCCAGCATCTCTTCCACCGCGCCCTTGCAGATCAGCTCGTGGTGGTCGTTGCGCTCACTCACGATGACCGACATGCGCCGGCGCACGAAGTCGAACGGCACCTCATCGACCTTGCGGTAGTCCTGCGCCAGACGCAGGTCGGTCTGCAGCTCCACATGCTCCAGCACGGCATGGTCCAGCAGGTTCTTGAGGCCGCTCTGGTAGTGGCTGTTGAGGTAGGCAAAGGCCAGCACCTCGTCGCTGTTGTGGCCGAACACGTCGGTGTGGCGCTCCAGAAAGATCTTGTCCTGCGTGAGCGTGCCCGTCTTGTCGGTGCACAGCACGTCCATCGCGCCAAAGTTCTGGATCGCGTCCAGCCGCTTGACCACCACCTTCTTGCGCGACAACAGCACGGCGCCCTTGGCCAGCGTGCTGGTCACAATCATGGGCAACATCTCAGGCGTGAGGCCCACGGCCACCGACAGCGCAAACAAAAAGGCCTCCAGCCAGTCGCCCTTGGTAAAGCCGTTGACCACCAGCACGATGGGCACCATGACCAGTGCAAAGCGGATCAGCAGCCAGCTCACGCTGTTAACGCCTGCCTGGAACGCGGTGGGCGTGCGGTCGGTGGCTGTAACGCGCGTGGCCAGCGTGCCAAAGTAGGTGTGGTTGCCCGTGGCCACCACCAGGGCGGTGGCCGAGCCAGAGACCACGTTGGTGCCCATGAACAGCAGGTTGGTGGCGTCCAGCGCACTGGTGCCCGGCCGGCTACGCTCGGCAAACTTCTCGACCGGCAGCGATTCGCCCGTCATGGCCGACTGGCTCACGAACAAGTCCTTGGCCGTGAGCACGCGGCAATCCGACGGAATCATGTCGCCTGCCGACAGCACGATGTGGTCGCCCGGCACCAGCTGATGGATGGGCAGCTCGCGCGGTGTGGCTACGCCACCCATGTCGCTGCGGCGCAGCACCGTGGCGGTGTTACTGACCAGCGACTTGAGGCGCTCGGCCGCGCGGTTGGAGCGGCCCTCCTGCACAAACCGCAGCAGCGTGGAAAGCACCACCATGGCCAGGATCACGATGGTGGCCTCGTGGTCTTCGGTGAGGTACGAGATCAGTGCCAGCACCGTGAGCAGCACGTTGAACGGGTTCTTGTAGCAGTGCCACAGGTGCAGCCAGGCGGGCAGCGGCTTTTCGTGCTCCACCTCGTTGGGGCCGTGCTGGGCCAGGGCGGCGGCAGCCTGGGCATCGCTCAGGCCTGCAGGGTCGGACTGCAGGCGCTCGATCAGTGCGGGCAGTTCATCGCTGGCGGCGCGCTGCAGCTCGCGACTGAGCAGGTCGGGCGAGGTGGCGGGGATAGGCGCCCGGCCCAGGGTAAGGGTGTCCAGGATCAGCCGCCGCGCAAAGTGGCGGGTGACATGGCGGGTGTGCAGAAAGCGGTCGAACAGGTGGTGCAGGAAGCTCATGGCGGTCTCCCTAGCAGCAATCGCTGACGGCGTTGCGCGTCACGGGCAGTGGTGCCGTGTGCGCAGAAATGTTGATGAAACGGAACATGGTGAGTCACTCCTTCTGGCCAGCACCGGCCAGAGGCGTGAGGCTCACGCCGTCACGCGAGCCATCGCCCCGGGCCCTGGGCCTGGTATGCAAAGTTCAATGGGGATGTGGTGTGGGGCGGCGCTTCGGAGCGCCTGCGCGGGTCTGGGTCCATGGGGCCTCCTGGGTAGTGGTTGCAATACAGGCGTGGGCCGGCTTAAAGTGGCCGCGCCCGGCGGCGCAATGCCCGCGCAGGCGGCTGGCCATGCAGGTAGCAGCGAATGCGGTGCGTGGGCCACAACGTGGTGCCGTCAAGTTCGGCCACCGCTTGCAGGCTGCCAGCGGCCCCATGGGCAGGGCCCTGTACGCCTGAAGGCAGCGATGCAACATGCTCGGCGTGTTCAGCGCCAGGCGCCACCGCACGCTGGAAAAGGCGGGGCAGATCCACAACAAAAAAACGCATGGCCGTTGTCCTTGGCAGGCAGGGCGGAGCACGCAGACGCAGATGGGTGCCAGGGGCACCGTCACAGCAGGCGGGCCATGCCCCGGCCAAAGGGGCACGGCCCGTGCAGACGGCACAGATGCAGCAAAGCGGCAAGACGGTATAGCCACCCACACCGCCATGGCCGACGGGGGCGCACGGGGCACAACAGGGGCCGGGAGAGACGGGGCCGGGGCTTGCACGAGGCAACCCACGGCCCGGGAGCGGGCGTCAGGAGGCCTGGCAGGCAGCAGCCGTCACGGCTTGCTGGGTTTCACTGCAACAACTGACACTTTCCACGCTGGGGCTCCGGAAATGAAGGTGCGCGATTATTGCGCTGCAACATTGGTTGGTCAACGTGTTTTTTGGGTGTCCCCGGCGATGAAGCCGCGTTCAGCCCTCGAACTGGGGATGCAGTTGCCGGATACGGTTCATGGCCATGGCGGCCGCCGCAGTGCGGGTTTCCACGCCCAGCTTGGCAAACACGCGTTCCAGATGCTTTTTGACCGTGGCGGGGCTGGCCCCCAGAATGTCGCCGATGTCGCGGTTGATCTTGCCCTTGACGACCCAGTACAGCACCTCGGCCTCGCGCGCGGTGAGCTTGAAGGACAGGCTCATGGATTCGATGATCTTCGCGTCGGACACCTCGCGCATCACGATGAGCCAGTCGCCACCGCCTGCGCTGTCGCCCGCCTGCTGGTGCAGGCGGAAGGTGAGGCGGCGCGCGCCCTGCTCCACCGCCAGGCGCGGCGGCTCGGCCAGCGAAGCCTCCAGCAGCTCGGCCGCGTTGTCGGCCAGCACATGGCGGCGCAGCCAGGCCTGCACGGGCTCGGGCGCCCACTGGCCAAAGGGGGTGGGCGCGCCATCCGGCCCCACCTCGCCAAAGTAGCTTTGCAGCAGCTCGCGCGCCAGCGGGGTCTGCCACACGATGCGGCCATCCGCTGCGCGCACGGTGATGCTGGCGTAGCCAAACGCATCCAGCGCGTTGCGCGCCTCGCGCGCCTGGCGGGCGTCCTGCCGGGCCTTGCGGGCCGCGCCCAGGTGCACGCCCATGCGGGCCATCACCTCGCGTGGCTTGATGGGCTTGGTGACGTAGTCCACGCCGCCCGCCTCCAGCGCGGCCACCAGGTGCTCGGTCTCGGTGAGGCCCGTCATGAAGATGATGGGGATGTGCGCCGTGGCAGGTGATGCCTTGAGGCGCCGGGCGACTTCAAAGCCGTCCATGCCCGGCATCATGGCGTCGAGCAACACAATGTCGGGCAGGGCCTGGGCCGCACGCTGCAGCGCCGCCTCGCCATGCATGGCCACGAGCACGGTGTAGCCCGATTCATCCAGCGCGTCGTGCAGTACGGCCAGGTTGTCGGGCACATCGTCCACGATCAGCACCACATCGCTGTCGCTGCGGTCCAGCGCGCTGGCGGGTGCTGTGGGGGGGGGAGAGGAAAAGGGGTTGGCAGTGGTCATCACGAGGGTGCCTGCTCCAGGATCTGGCCCATGGCATCGAACTGGAATTGCTGGGCCAGTTGCCGCATGGTGCCGACAAAAGCGCTGTGTGCGGGCTGGCTGCGCTCAATGTCGTCCAGCGTGTTGAGAATGCCTCGGTAGTAGCCCAAGGACACCGCCTGCGCCAGAGCCAGCAACGCAGCGGCATCGGGGTATGTGAGGGGTGCGGGCGCCGCAGACGCCACGGCGGGTTCAGCACCCGCGGGCGCCGTGATGGCCTTGTCGTAGAGCCACTGCAGGCCCAGGCGGCGTTCGAGCCAGTCCAGCAGTTCGCTGTGGCGCACGGGCTTGACGATGAAGTCTTCGGGGCGGATGTCCACGTCGTTGTCCAGCGCCTTGTCGAAGGCGTTGGCAGAGACGATGGCGCAGTGGACATCTCCCAAATACATCTGCCGCACACGCCGCAGCGTCTCCCAGCCATCGATGCCCGGCATGGCAAGGTCCATGAAGATCACGTGCGGACGGTAGCCGGTGGCCAGCAGGTCCAGCGCGTCGTGGCCGCTGGCAGCCTGGCGCAGCTCAAAGCCCAGCGGCTCCAGCAGCTGCACCAGCAGCTCGCGGTCGGGCTCTTCGTTATCCACCACCAGGATGCGGCGGCGCTGGCCCGCGTAGCCCTTGCGCTGGCGTTGGCCATGGGCAGCCAGTGCCGCCGGCGTTGCAGCCTTGCCCAGTGCATCGCCATGCACCTCGGGCAAGAACAGCTTGACATGGAACACCGAACCCACGCCCGGGGTGCTGCTCACCGTCAGCTCGCCGCCCATGAGCGCAGTGAGCATCTTGGCAATGGTCAGGCCCAGCCCTGCTCCCGGCGCGGCAGCGGTGCTACCGCCGCCCGATCCCCCGCGCGCGAAGGGCTCGAAGATGCGCTCGATCTCCTCGGTCGTGAGGCCGGGCCCGGTGTCCTGCACCTCGATGCGCGCCATTTCGCGCGCATAGCGCACGCGCAGGGTGACGGTGCCCTGCGCCGTGAACTTGACGGCATTGCCCAGCAGGTTGATGAGGATCTGGCGCAGCCGCTTGTCGTCCGCGCGCACGACTTCCGGAATCACCCCTTGCACGTCGAACGTGAACGCCAGGCCCTTCGCAGCGGCCTGCAGCTCGAACAGGCTGGCCATCTCGTGCAGCCCGTCGGCAAAGCGCATGGGCGCCACATCCAGCGTGAGCTTGCCCGACTCGATGCGCGCGATGTCCAGCGTGCCCTCGATGAGCGACAACAAATGTTCACCCCCGCGCCGGATCACGTGCACCGCCTGCTTGCGGTGCGGCGGCACGCCCGCGTCCTCTCCCATGAGCTGCGCGTAGCCCAGGATGGAGTTGAGCGGCGTGCGGATCTCGTGGCTGATGGCGCTGATGTAGCGGCTCTTGGCCTGGTTGGCCTGCTCTGCCGCCAGCTGCGCCTGCTCGGCCACACGGCGCGCGGTCTGCAACGCTTCGTCGGTCTGGCGGTGCAGCTCGATCTCGCGCACCAGCAGGCCCGTTTGGCGATTGGATTCTTCCTGCGCCACCTGGCGGCTCTTGTGCGCCAGCACCAGCCACCACGCCACGATGCCCGAGATGACCAGCAGCGCAAGATAAGCCTTGAGCAGGCCCGAGCGCAGCGCCACCTCAGGGGCCGCCATCACCTCGGTGTCGGTGGCGGCCTGGGCAATGGTGTTGAGCTCCTGGTGGTACAGCAGCCCCATCACCGACGCCAGCAGCGGCGCAATCACCAGCATCAGCAGCAGGAAGTGGCCCAGGCCCGTGTCCAGATAGCGCCAGATGGCACGCGGCAGCACCCAGCGCAGCGCGGCCGACCACTGCACCGCCATGCTCGCATGGGGCTTGCACAGGTCGCCGCAGCGCGCATCGAGCGTGCAGCACAGCGAGCAGATGGCGCCCCGGTAAGCGGGGCACTGGGCCATGTCGGGCGCCTCGTATTCGCGCTCGCAGATCACGCAACGCTGCACGGTGAGGCGCTGGTAGCTGCCCATGTCGGAAGCCCGTGCGCCGGGCACGGGCCCCGCCACAGGCACAGCCACCGGCTCGCTCTGCCGCGCGATGTAGTACTTGCCGCGCGTGGCCCAGGCGATCAACGGCGCGGTCACAAAGGCCACCGCCATCGCAATGACGGCCGAGAACGCCTGCGGCAGGGGGCCAAACAGCCCCAGGTGCGCACTGATGGACAGCACCGACGCCAGCGCCATCGATCCCACGCCCACGGGGTTGATGTCGTACAGGTGCGCACGTTTGAACTCGATGCCCTTGGGCGACAGGCCCAGCGGCTTGTTGATGACGAGGTCCGCCACCACCGACATGATCCAGGCGATGGCGATGTTGGAGTACAGCCCCAGCACCTCGCCCATGGCGCGGAACACGTTCATCTCCATCAGCATGAAGGCGATCAGCGTGTTGAACACCACCCACACCACCCGCCCCGGGTGGCTGTGCGTGAGGCGCGAGAAAAAGTTGGACCACGCGAGCGACCCCGCATAGGCGTTGGTCACATTGATCTTCATCTGTGAGACGACCACAAACAGCGCCGTCGCGGCCACCGCCCACCCATAGTGCGGGAAGACGTATTCGTAGGCCACCAGGTACATCTGGTTCGGATCCACCGCGCGCTCGGCGGGCACCATGTGCGTGAGCGCCAGCCAGGCCAGTAGCGCGCCGCCCAGCATCTTGAGCACGCCCAGCACCACCCAGCCTGGCCCGCCCACCAACACCCCCAGCCACCAGCGGCCGCGCGTGGTGGCGGTGCGGGCGGGCATGAAGCGCAGATAGTCGGCCTGCTCCCCCATCTGGGTAATGAGCGCAATACCCACGGTGAGCGCCGCACCAAACAAGGGCAGTTGGAACGTGGCACCGCGCGCTAATTCACCACCGTAGTGCACCACCCCAGAAAACGCACCAGGATAGCGCACCAGCACGTACACAAACGGCACCACCAGCATCAGCAGCCACAGCGGTTGCGTCCACACCTGCAGGCGGCTGATGGCCGACACGCCGTGCGTGACCAGCGGAATCACCACAATGGCGCAGATCAGATACCCCCAGGTGGGTGGAATGTCGAGCGCCAGCTCCAGCGCATAGGCCATCACGGCGGCTTCAAGCGCGAAGAAGATGAAGGTGAAGCTCGCGTAGATCAGCGAGGTGAGCGTGGAGCCGATGTAGCCAAAGCCCGCGCCGCGCGTGAGCAGGTCCATGTCCACCCCGTACCGTGCCGCATACACGCTGATGGGCAGCCCCGCCAGAAAGATGATGAGCCCCGTGGCCACGATGGCCCAGAAGGCATTGATGAAGCCGTATTGCACCAGCAGCGTGGCGCCCACGGCTTCAAGGATCAGGAAGGATGCGGCGCCGAAGGCCGTGTTGGCCACCCGCCATTCGGACCACTTGCGAAAGCGCTGCGGCGTGTAGCGCAGTGCGTAGTCCTCCATGGTCTCGGTGGCCACCCAGCTGTTGTAGTCGCGCCGGACCTTGACCACCTGCTGAGGCGCCTGCGCGTCGGCATCCGGCCCTGGCACAGGGGCCGAATTCGCGTCGGGCGGGGCAAGGGAGGCGGTGGAGGGGGGCATGGGCAAAGGGCGGCGACAGCCCCTGCAAGTGCAGTTTCCATGCCACGGGTTGCCTTTGTATGCGGTGCACCTTCGCCCTCTGGCGTATGGCGGGCACGAGGCTTGCTGCCTATGATGAATCCACTGCCCTTCGGACCACATGGCCATCGATGACTATTGCCCCGTGTGTCCGGCCTGAACAACCCGCCACACGAGCCCACCCCTCCTTACATTGAGCAGAACGACATGGAACTGACCCCTCGTGAGAAAGACAAGCTACTGATCTTTACTGCCGCCCTGCTGGCCGAGCGCCGCAAGGCCCGGGGGCTGAAGCTCAACTACCCCGAGGCCGTCGCCCTGATCAGTGCCGCCGTGATGGAAGGCGCGCGCGACGGCAAGACCGTGGCGCAGCTCATGAGCGAAGGCCGCACCGTGCTGACCCGCGCGGACGTGATGGAAGGCATCCCCGAGATGATTCCGGACATCCAGGTGGAGGCTACCTTCCCCGACGGCACCAAGCTCGTCACCGTCCATCAGCCGATCGTCTGACCCCTCCCCAACACTTCCCACCTTCTCTCTGTGGAGCCCCCCATGCGCATCACACTCTCACACCGTCACACAGCCGCTCTTCTTTTCATAGCAGCCAGCGCAATCAGTTCTAGCGCCTTCGCCCATACCGGCGCTGAATCCCACATCCACAACAGTTTTCTGAGCGGCTTGGCCCACCCCCTGTTCGGCCTGGACCACCTGGCCGCCATGGTGGCCGTGGGCCTGTGGAGCGCCCTGGCCGCGCGCCGTGCTGGACGCGAACTGCTGTGGGGCCCCGTGGGCTTTGCGGCCATGTTGCTGGCAGGCGCCGTGCTGGGCCTGCAGGGCGTGACACTGCCTGCGGTGGAGCCGATGATTGCCGTGTCGCTGCTGGCCACGGGCCTGCTCGTCGTGTCGCGCCTGCGCGTGCCCGGCCTCGTGGCCGCGCTGGGCGTGGGCGTGTTTGCCGTCTTTCACGGCGTGGCCCACGGCGTCGAGCTGGCGGGCAGCCACAGCGCCTGGCAAACCCTGGCGGGCATGCTGACGGCCACCGTGCTGCTGCATGGCGCGGGGCTGGCGGCAGGCTGGGCACTGCGCCATCGCACCGTGTGGCTCAGCCGCGCTGCAGGCGCTGCCGTGGCGCTGATGGGTGGCGCCTTGCTGGCCCAGATGGCCTGACAGGTCTGACTGGCGTCATGCATACCGACACAGCAGCAGCTCCCCCCTCAAGGACCCGACAATGATTCCAGGCGAACTCTTTACCGAACCCGGCGAGCACGCGCTCAACACCGGCCGCCGTACGCTGACCGTGGTGGTGCGCAACACCGGCGACCGGCCCATCCAGGTGGGCTCGCACTACCACTTTGCCGAGACCAACAACGCCCTGGGCTTTGACCGTGCGGCTGCACGCGGCATGCGGCTCAACATCGCATCTGGCACCGCCGTGCGCTTTGAACCCGGCCAGGAGCGCACCGTGGAGCTGGTGGACTACGCAGGCGAGCGCCGCGTGTTCGGCTTTCAGGGCCTGACCCAGGGCTCGCTGTAGCAAATTCAAGCCCAATTGGCCGGTAGCGCCGGTATCAATTGTCCCAGCAGCTATCAAAAACATAGTAAACCGTTCTTGCGGAGCACCCCTCACATGGCAACCATTGGACGACGCGCCTACGCCGAGATGTTCGGTCCCACCGTGGGCGACCGCGTGCGCCTGGCCGACACCGAACTCATTCTCGAAGTCGAGGCCGACCACACCCTGCGCGCCGGCAGCTACGGCGAAGAGGTGAAGTTTGGCGGCGGCAAGACGATTCGCGACGGTATGGCACAGAGCCAGCGCAGCAACGCACAAGGCGCGGTGGACACAGTGCTGACCAACGCCCTGGTGGTAGACCACACCGGCATCTTCAAGGCCGACATCGGCCTGCGCGCAGGCCGCATCGCCGCCATCGGCAAAGCCGGCAACCCCGACACCCAGCCCGGCGTGGACATCGTCATCGGCCCCGGCACGGAGGTCATCAGCTGCGAGGGCAACATCGTCACCGCAGGCGGCATCGACAGCCACATCCACTTCATCTGCCCGCAGCAAATCGAAGAGGCACTGGCCAGCGGCGTGACCACCATGCTGGGCGGCGGCACCGGCCCCGCCACGGGCACGCTGGCCACCACCTGCACGTCCGGTCCCTTCAATCTGGAGCGCATGCTGCAGGCGGCCGACGCCTTCCCGATGAACCTGGGCTTTTTGGGCAAGGGCAACGCCAGCCTGCCCGATGCGCTGCACGAGCAGATCAACGCGGGCGCCATTGGCCTGAAGCTGCACGAAGACTGGGGCACCACGCCATCGGCCATCAGCAACTGCCTGGATGTGGCCGAAGCCACCGACACGCAGGTCGCCATCCACAGCGACACCCTCAACGAATCGGGCTTTGTGGAGAACACCATCGCGGCCGTGGGCGGGCGCGGGATCTGCGCCTTTCACACCGAAGGCGCGGGCGGCGGCCATGCACCCGACATCCTGCGCGTGGTGGGCGAGGACAACTTTTTGCCATCGTCCACCAACCCCACCATGCCCTACACCCAGAACACGCTGGACGAGCATGTGGACATGCTCATGGTGTGCCACCATCTGGACGCGAGCATTGCCGAGGACCTGGCCTTTGCCGAAAGCCGCATCCGCAAGGAGACCATCGCTGCCGAAGACATCCTGCACGACCTGGGCGCCATCAGCATGATGTCCAGCGACAGCCAGGCCATGGGCCGCGTGGGCGAAGTCATCCTGCGCACCTGGCAGACCGCGCACAAGATGAAGGTGCAGCGCGGCAGCTTGCAAGGTGACACGGCCCGCAACGACAACACGCGCATCAAACGTTACGTGGCCAAGTACACCATCAACCCCGCGATTGCGCACGGCATCAGCCACGAGGTGGGGTCGCTCGAAGTGGGCAAATGGGCCGACATCGTGATCTGGAAGCCCGCCTTCTTCGGCGTGAAGCCCGCGCTCATCCTGAAGGGCGGACTGATTGCCATGGCTGCGATGGGCGACCCCAACGCGTCCATCCCCACACCGCAGCCCGTGCACTATCGGCCCATGTTTGGCGCGTTTGGCGGGGCCATCGCCAAAACGTCGCTCACCTTTGTCTCGCAGGCAGGGTTGGCTGCTGGCATTGGCGAGCGCTTTGGCCTGCGCAAGACGTTTTCCGCCGTGCGCAACATCCGCGGCATCCGCAAGCGCGACATGGTGCACAACAGCTACACGCCCAAGATGGAGGTGGACGCGCAGACCTACACCGTGCGCGCCGACGGCCAGCTGCTCACCTGTGAAGCAGCCACTGTGCTGCCCATGGCACAGCGCTACTTCCTGTTCTGAGGTCGCTTCCCATGAACGCCTTGCTGCAAGACCTGCGGATCCGCCTGGACGACCTGACCGATCCCCGCATCGAAGCCTTCATGCAGGAGCATTTGAAGGACATGCGTGCCACCTCGCCACCTGAGAGCGTGCACGCGCTCGACATGGTGCAACTGCGCCAGCCCGAGATCCGCTTCTGGACGGCCTGGCGCGGCGAGGGCGAGTTGGTGGGTACCGGTGCACTCAAGCACCTGGATGCCGACCATGCCGAACTCAAGTCCATGCGCACAGCAGCCAGCGTGCGTGGCCAGGGGGTGGGCCGGGCCGTGCTGGAACACATCCTGGGCCAGGCGGTGGACCTGGGCTACCAGCGCATCAGCCTGGAAACGGGCACCCAGCCCTTCTTTGAACCCGCGCACCAGCTGTACCTGCGCTATGGCTTTACCGACTGTGCACCATTCGGCAGCTACCGGCCCGATCCCCACAGCCGCTACATGAGCCGCACCCTGTAGCGCATCCGCGCATCGCCTTTCGGCCAGGGCCACAATGTTGACCTCGCCTATCCGGCTCCGCCCTTCCCTCTTGCCATGATCCAGGTCTCCAAACTTCTCCCCCAAGGCCAAGGCCTCGCTCCCGTACTGCTCAAGCGCGCCACCACCATCGAGCTGGACTGGGACGTGCGCCAGAAAAGCCGATTTGCAGCCACCGACTCGGCCGGACGCGAACTGGGCATCTTCCTGCCCCGTGGCACCCTGGTGCGCGGCGGCGATGTGCTGGTGGCCGAAGACGGTTCCATGGTGCGCGTGATCGCAGCGCCGCAGCCGGTGCTGGTCATCACCCACTGCGAACACCACGGCACACCGTTTGACCTGACCCGCGCCGCCTACCACCTGGGCAACCGGCACGTACCCATCGAGCTGCAGCCCGACCACCTCAAGATCGAACCCGACCATGTGCTGGCCGACATGCTGCGCGCCATGCACCTGATCGTGACCGCGCAGAACCTGGCGTTTGAGCCCGAAGGCGGCGCCTACGCAGCGGGGCATGGTGGTGGGCACAGCCATGGGGAACATGGACATGGAAAGGGGCACGACCATCACCATGGTCACGACCACTCCCATGACCATTCACATGGCCATACCCACGAACATGGGCATAGCCACGATCACAACCATGCAGTTGCCCCCGTTGCCCCCAGCGCAGTCCCTGCCCGTGGGCGCACCGTGTCCATCCCCGTGGTCGCCCAAGGGCATGTGCACGGCCCCGACTGCAACCACGACCACTGACTCCCCGCTCCATGCGCCTGGACCGCCCCACGCCCCTGCCCGCAGCCAGCTTCTTGCAGCTGATGTGGCTGGCCTCACCCGCGCTGCCCGTGGGCGGGTTCTCATACTCCGAAGGGCTGGAAAGCGCCATTGAAAACGCGGGCCTCGCCAGCGAAGCCGCCGTGGGCGACTGGCTGCTGGACCAGCTCCACATCACCCAGGCACGCGGCGACATGGCGCTCATCGCCAAGGCCGTGGGTGCCTGGCGGCGCGGCGACATGGTGCATGTGAAAGAACTCAATGACTGGGTGCTGCACACCCGCGAGACGAGCGAGCTGCGCCTGCAGACCGAGCAAATGGGCCGCTCGCTGGCCGAATGGCTGCGCAACCAATACCAGGGCGACGAAGCCCTGATGCCCGCCGTGCGCCACCTGGCCGCCCTGCCGCCCACCTACCCCGTGGCGTTTGCGCTGGCCGCATCGCCCACCCAGGCTAGCGTGCGCGAGGTGCTGCTGGCGTATGCCTTTGGCTGGGCCGAGAACATGGTGCAGGCCGCACTCAAATCCATGCAATTGGGCCAAAGCGCAGGCCAGCGCATCCTGGCCCGGCTGGCCGCCGCCATCCCGCTGGCCGCAGACCACGCCGCTGGCCTGATGGACAGCGAGCGCCAGGCGTTCTCGCCCATGCTCGCCATTCTGAGCGCGCAGCACGAAGTGCAATATTCAAGACTTTTCCGCTCCTAGCGCAAGCAATACAAGCGCAAGCAGCTATTTATTTAGTAGCAAACCACGCCATGACCACCGCACTGCACCACATCCCCAACCGCACCAAAACCCTGCCCCCTCTGCGCGTGGGCATCGGCGGCCCCGTCGGCTCCGGCAAAACCACGCTGTTGGAGATGCTGTGCAAGACCATGCGCGATGACTACGACCTCATCGCCATCACCAACGACATCTACACCAAGGAAGACCAGCGCCTGCTCACCGTGAGCGGCGCGCTGCCCGCTGAGCGCATCCTGGGCGTGGAAACCGGCGGCTGCCCGCACACTGCCATCCGCGAGGATTGCTCCATCAACCTCGAAGCCATCGACCGCATGCTGCGCGAGTTCCCCAACGCCGACATCGTGTTTGTGGAAAGCGGCGGCGACAACCTGGCCGCCACCTTCAGCCCCGAGCTGAGCGACCTCACCATCTACGTCATCGACGTGGCCGCGGGCGAAAAAATCCCCCGCAAGGGCGGCCCCGGCATCACCAAAAGCGACCTGTTCATCATCAACAAGACCGACCTGGCCCCCCACGTGGGCGCCAACCTGGAAGTGATGCACGCCGACACCACCCGCATGCGCACCACCACCCAGGGCCTCAAGCCCTTCGTGATGACCAACCTCAAAACCCTGGCGGGCGTGGCCGACGTGGTGAAGTTCATCGAGACCCGCGGCATGCTGCAAAAGAAATCAGCCCCCGCAGTCAGCTAGAATTCGCGCCTTCCCTCCCGGAGACTTGGGTGAGTGGTTTAAACCAGCAGTCTTGAAAACTGCCGACGGGCAACCGTCCGTGAGTTCGAATCTCACAGTCTCCGCCAGTTCTTGGCCCGGCGCAGGTCCAACCGCGAAATGTGCGCCCAGGCCCGCACGGCAACATGTCTGTTGCCGAAAACCCTCCCCCAATACAGTTCACAAGAACACATCCGCCCCCTAGACTGTGTTTGGCGGAGCCTTGCCGCATCCATGGGCAGGATGGAGGATTTGGTGTGAGCCAGCTGCGTGAAGTGGCCGGCTATTTCGAGGAGTGAAAGATGTTGTCGTCCGCCCTCTACGCATCGTTCTTTTTCACGGTGGCCCTGCTGGTCACCACCGCCTACTTCTTGATGGGGGGCCTGCCGCTTCTCACGCTGAAACATGACACCCCACTGGACGCGCGTTTCGTTCGGGGGTTTTTCAACGTGTACTACCGTGCAGCGTTCTGGGCGTCGCTGGGGGCGTTTGTCAGCTATGCGCTTTGGGGCAGGTATCCCTTTGCCTTAGGCGTGGCGGTCAATGCCTGCGTCGTCTCGCTGCTGCGCAAGCACTTGCTGCAGGCCATGCAGCAGCTCGGCGCAAAGATCGAGGCCAGCAGCGACGGGGCGATTCAGCACTTTCGTCGTGTGCATACGGCAGCGCTCTGCGTCAACCTGGTTCAGCTGGTGGCCATCGTCTGGGGGCTGCTGTGGCTGTCCCGGCAGCTCAGATAACCATCTCGGTAGCGAGCCAGACCACGCCTGCGCTCTGCGTGCAGTCTTATTTCTACCTCGTCAGCCCCGCTCCCTGCGGTGTTATGGGGGTCAAATCTTCAGGGCGGCACACCTCTTCGCTGTGCGCCAACCGAATCCACAGGCCGGTGCGTTTGATGATGACGTAGTCCACGCTCACCGTTCTGCCTTTGTAGAGAAATTGCGTGCCGGGTTTGTACAGAATCATTCTTGTGATGTAGCGCGCTGGGATGGCTGGGTGATGACGGCATCGCCCGTACCGCAATGGTGCCGACAGATGGACACGGAGGCTTTGCGGCTCGGCAAAAGGCCTACGGCGCAGTCGCTTTTTCATCCCTGGGTTGATGCCTTAGGGCGGGCAAAAAAAAGCCCGCAAATTGCGGGCTGAACACTTGCGCGATGCAAGCGGGAGGGATGTCGAGGGGATCGACGGACCAATGTTAGGACGGTGACTACTGAGGCCATGTAGGACAGGACCGATTCCTCCAAGCTCTGTCGATCAGCAGAAGGGAGGGATATGGATTCAGTACCCGAGCTGTCGGCGCTTATGTTCCGTAAATCCTTGCGCAGCCCCGCCCCGTGGCCTTGGCCAGGTACATCGCGGAATCGGCCTTGCGCAGGAGTTCTTCGGCCTCGGTGCCGTCGCCGGGCGACAGGACAATGCCGATGGACGCGCCAATTTGCAGCGCGTGCGCTTCAATCTCGGTGGGCTGGCCCAGGGCTTGCACCAGCCGGTCGGCCAGGCGGTACGCGCTTTCACCATCCGATACGCCCCGCTGCAGCAGCGCGAACTCATCGCCGCCTAGGCGCGCCACCACATCGTCCTCGCGCGCGGCCTGCGTCAGTTGCCGGGCCACCCACACAAGCAACTGGTCCCCCACGGCGTGCCCGTAGCGGTCATTGACCGGTTTGAACCCATCCAGATCCACGTACAAGACTGCGAAACCACGGCCCGACCGGTGCACGTCGGTGACTGCGGCCTGCAATGCTTGCAAAAAGGCGGTGCGGTTGAGCAAGCCCGTCAAGCCGTCGTGCTCTGCCACATGGCGGATCTGCTGCTCGGCCTGCTTGCGCTGGGTGACGTCGGTAAAAGTGCGCAGCGCGCCGCCGCCTTTGATGGGCACGGTCTGGACCTCCAGAATGCGGCCGTCGGGCCGGGGACGGTCATACACCTGGGGCTGATCGACCCCGCCATTGCTGTGCCGCAGCAGGTCCTGCACTTCTTGCGATGCGCCCTGGAACTCGCCACGAGCCCGCAGGTAGGCCAGCACATTCACCAGCGTGGGCTTGGATGCCATCAGCTCGGCTGGCAGGTCCAGCAGTTCCATAGCCCGGCGGTTGCACAGCTCGACCACCCCCGTGGCGCTGATCTTGGCCACGCCCTGGTCCATGTGCTCCAGCGTGGCTTCGAGCAGGATGGATTTCTCCCGCAATTGCGCCTCGCTGTCGCGGGCGCTGCGTTCGGCCTGCGCCAGCAAGCGCTGCTGGCGCTTTAGCTCGGTGATGTCCACATGGGCGTAGAACACGGTGCCGTCGCTGCCCTGCTTGGCGATGACGCGGCTCCAGCCGCTGCGCGGCAAGGGCACTTCAAACGGTGCTCCGGCAAAACGCATGTGCTCCTGCAAGGTCGACAGCCCGTCGTAAAACGGTGCCATGTCGCCCTCGCCCTCGACGGACCATGCATGGCGGTACACCTCGTCAAACGCCAGGCCCACTGCGGCAGCGCGGTCCGGCAGGTGGTACATCTGCATGAAAGGCTGGTTGACCCACTGGATGCGCTGGTCTTCAGCGCAGATCATCAGCCCATCGGGAATGCGGTCAAACAGCTCGGTGCTTTCGATCACTGGACTGCGCAGGTAGCCGGGTTCGTGGATGTCGCCGCTGGACTGCGCGGCCATGTCAGTGGATGCGCTCTGAGCCGTTAGCTCCTCGGCACGCCACACACGCACCCGCCCCACGCCATCGATGGGCAACGACGACACATGGACGCGCAGCCCCCGGTGCTCAAAGCTGTAAGGCCGGGTCTGTGCCCTGTGCCGCTCAACCCCGGCCGTGATGTAGCGCTCGATGTTGGGCAGCTCCTGGGCATCCAGCCGCTGGGTGTAGAAGCGGCGCAGATTGGCCTCGTAGGGCTCGCCTACGTACACATGCCCCGCGTGCTCTGGAAAGAACTTGAAGAAGGTGCTGTTCCAGGCCAGCGTGCGGTCGCTGTCGTCAAACGCACACAGCGCCACGTCCAGACCATCCAGGGTGTCGCCCAGGGCACGGATGAGGCGAAGGCGGGAATCGTCAGGCATGGTCAGAAGGTTCGGTACGGCGACGTCGACACAGGCCCGCGCATCACGCAGCCCCAGATGGCACGGGCCCGCCGCTGCCAACACACAACACACAATGGCGGACGCTCCATTGTGCGGAACCGTGCTTACGGCAACCCGTCGAGGAGTGGTGGGCCTGCGACCAGCTGGTGAGCATGTTGCCCTTGCGCAACACATCTTGATACAAGTCAAGAATCCGCTCCAGTAGAGGCGGATGCAGGCAACGGCCCGTTACGGCTGGAAACCGGCCCATATTGCTACGGAAACCCCATGACACCTGCGTTCCGCTATGGTGGGTGTTTTGAACTCAGGAGCCCGCTGCCATGATGAAGAAGACCCTCACCCCTTTTGCCGTCGCCTGCAGCCTGGCCCTGGGAGCGGCCCTCACCGGTTGCGCGGGTTATGGGCAGACACCCGCGCCGTCGGCGGGCTCGGCAGCCACAGGGTCTGGATCACTCCCCGCCAGCGTGTGCAACGCCCAGCCTGCACAGTTCGTTGTGGGGCAAAACAGCACCGCATCGGTTGTTGAATCTGCCCGCCAGCGCTCCGGCGCGCAGACGGCGCGCATCCTGCGCCCCGGGCAGATCATCACCAAGGAATACGACACCCAGCGGCTGAACTTGGAGGTGGACGGCACGGGTCGCATCCTTGCTGCAAAGTGCGGTTGAGCGGAGGTTGCGCTACCGATGAGGGGTGACTGAAACCCGCGCGGTCAGTCCGCCAGAAACAACTCCTGCAGATCGCTCAGAAAGTCAAAACCCCGCTCGGTAGGCCGCACGCGCGCCATGTCGCGTTCGATCAGGCCTTTGCGTTCGGCTGCCTCCAGCCCCTTGGCAATCGCGGTCAGCGGCAGGCCTGTGCGGGCCATGAAGTCCTGCAGCGCAAAGCCCTCGCGCAGGCGCAGGGCGTTGAGCATGTACTCAAACGGCAGATCGGCGCGGCGCACCTCGTCGTCCTGCGCCACGGCATGGCCTGCCAGGGCGTTGTCCATGTAGCGCGCGGGGTCCCGAAAGCGCACCTGCCGCACCACGCGGTGCGCAAAGCTCAGCTTGCTGTGCGCACCCGCGCCGATGCCCAGGTAGTCGCCAAACTGCCAGTAGTTGGTGTTGTGAAAACACTGGTGGCCCGGCTGCGCGTAGGCCGAGATTTCGTAGCGGGTCATGCCCGCCTGGCCCGTCATCTCGGTGATGCGGTCGAGCATGGCGTAGGCCTGATCGTCCTCGGGGATGGCCGGGGGGAACTTGGCGAAGTAGGTGTTGGGCTCGATGGTGAGGTGGTAGATGGAGATGTGCGGCGGCTTGAAGGCCAGCGCGGTCTGCAGGTCCTGCTCCAGCTCTGGTAGCGTCTGGCCCGGCAGCGCGTACATGATGTCGAGGTTGAAGGTGTCGAAGGAGGCAGCGGCCTCTTCCACCGCCGCCATCGCTTGGGCGCGGTCGTGCACGCGGCCCAGGGCCTTGAGGTGCTGGTCGTTGAAGCTCTGCACCCCCACCGACAGGCGCGTGACGCCCGCCGCGCGGAAGGCGCGAAAACGGTCTTTCTCGAACGTACCGGGGTTGGCCTCCATCGTGATCTCGCAATCGGGCTCCAGCCGCAGGCGGGCGCGAATGTAGCCGATCAGCCGGTCGATGGATGCGGGCGAGAACAGGCTGGGCGTGCCGCCACCGATGAAGATGCTGTGCACGGACCGCCCCCAGACCAGGGGCAGCACGGCCTCCAGGTCGGCCATCAGAGCATCGATGTAGCGCTGCTCGGGCACCTCGCCCCCGGTGCCAGAACCCGCGCGGAATTCATGCGAGTTGAAGTCGCAGTACGGGCACTTTTTTAGGCACCAGGGCAGGTGCACGTACAGCGACAACGGCGGCAGGCTGGGCAGCTGCAGCAGGCCCGGGCGCATGTAGTGCTGGATGTCGCGCACCACCGCTGGCTCGGTGTCGCCCTGGGGCGTGATCGGGATATGAACCACGGTCAGCGCCCTTCTACAGCCAGCGTTCGCGCATCAGCGCCAGCATTTGCGCGGCCGAGCGGCCCCGGTGGCTGTGGGCGTTTTTCACCTCCACGGGCAGCTCGGCAAAGGTCTTGCCGAACTCGGGGATGAACATCACGGGGTCGAAGCCAAAGCCGTTGCTGCCCCGGGGTTCGGTAGTGATCTCGCCCACCACGCGGCCCACGGCGATCAGCGGCTCGGGGTCTTGCGGGCTGCGCACGGCGACCAGGGTGCTGACCATGGCGGCGCGGCGGTTGGTCACGCCTTGCAGTTGTTCCAGCAGGGCACGCACGTTGTTGTCGTCGCTTTTCTCGTAGCCGAACTGGGTGCAGTAATAAGCAGTGTCCACGCCGGGCAGGCCGCCAAAGGCATCCACGCACATGCCGGCATCGTCGGCCAGCGCGGGCAGGCCTGTGTGCTCCGACGCAAACCGTGCCTTGGCCAGGGCGTTTTCGACAAAGGTGCGGAAGGGCTCCTCGGCCTCGCCCACGCCCAGATCGGCTTGGCGCACCAGCTCCACGCCCAGGGGCGCAAACATGGCCTGCAACTCGGCCAGCTTGCCGCGGTTGTTGGATGCTAGAACAATTTTCATGGTCAAAATGGCCACAAGCGCTAGTGGAATATTCGCCAGCAGCTATCAATTAAGGAGTATTTTGCAACGCCTGCTGTTGCAGCTGCACCAGTTGGGCAATGCCCTGTTCGGCCAGGCCCAGCAGTTGATCCATCTCGGCGCGGGTAAAGGCCACGCCCTCGGCCGTGCCCTGCACCTCCACATAGTGGCCCGCGCCGGTCATGACCACGTTCATGTCGGTGTCGCAATCCACGTCTTCCACATATTCCAGGTCCAGCAGCGGTGTGCCCTGCACGATGCCGACCGAGATCGCCGCCACGGGTTGCAGCAGGGGCGACTGGGTGATCTTGCCGCTGCCCAGCAGCTGGTTGACCGCATCCTGCGCAGCCACCCAAGCGCCGGTGATGGCGGCGGTGCGCGTGCCACCATCGGCCTGGATCACATCACAGTCGAGCTGGATGGTGCGTTCGCCCAGCAGTTTGAGGTCAAACACGGCGCGCAGGCTGCGGCCAATCAGGCGCTGGATCTCTTGTGTGCGGCCTGTCTGCTTGCCCCGTGCGGCCTCGCGGTCGCTTCGGGTGTGGGTGGCGCGCGGCAGCATGCCGTATTCGGCCGTGACCCAGCCTTCGCCACTGCCGCGTTTATGCGGGGGCACGCGTTCTTCGACCGAGGCGGTGCAGAGCACCTTGGTGTTGCCAAACTCGATCAGCACCGAGCCCTCGGCGTGCATGGTGTAGTGGCGGGTGATGCGCACAGGGCGCAGTTGGTTGGCGCCGCGGTTGCCGGTGCGAATGAAAGTGGTCATGGTTCGTGGGTGTTCAGAAAATGCCTTCCAAGCGTCGCCCAAAGCGCACGCCAGAAAACGGAACGGTTCAACTGACAGGCATCAGCCCAATGCACGAGGCTGCGCAGCCTCGGCCGGGCCTATCACGTCCCTCAGGCTTTGCGGGCCGCAGAGCGACGAATCGCCTCGTTGATTTCGGCAATCGAGCGCTCGATGGCCGCATCGTCGAGGTCATCCACCAGCCCATCGAGCGGACCGGCCTGGATGGTGGAGGCGAACACGTCGTCGCTGATGCTGTCGGTGGAAACGCCTTGGGTGGACTCGAACGCATCCGGCGTCTCCCACTCCAGGGCCACCACCGTCACGTTGTCGCTGCTGTCCCCGGCTTTGCGCAAGGCGTCTTCCACCAGCTCGGGCACGGCGTGCGATACGGTGTTGCGGCCCAGCTGCTTGGCTATTTCGTCGTCGCTGAGCGTGCCCCAGAGGCCGTCAGAGCACAACAGAATGCGGTCGCCCTGCTCGAGGTACACGGGGCCGGTGATGTCGTAGATGGGCTTGGTGGGCGAGCCCAGGCAGGTGAACAACACGTTGCGGTTGATGCGCTCCAGCCCGGGCGGCGGCGTGTTGCGCAGTTCCATGTACGAGTGGTCCCGCGTGCGGGTCAGCAGGTCGCCATCGCGCACCATGTACAGGCGCGAATCGCCGCAGTGGATCCATGTGGCGGTACCGGCTTGCAACACCGCCGCAACCAGGGTGGTGCGCGGGGTGTCGAGCATGCCTTTTTCTGTGGCGTAGCGCAGGATCTGGTGGTGCGCCGCGAGCAACGCGCCGGACAAGAACTCCTGCACATCCTTGAGCTGGGGCTTGGCCTGGCGCTGGAACAACGCCGAGATGGTCTGCAGCGCAATCTGCGCAGCCACTTCGCCCTCGGGGTGGCCGCCCATGCCATCGGCCAACACAAACAGGCCCGATTCGCGCGTGTAGCAATAGCCCATGCGGTCTTCGTTCTTCTCGCGGCCGCCGCGGCGGCTGATCTGGAATACCGAGAACTTCATAAGGACTCACGCAAACGAGGATGCACCGGGGCGCCATCCATGGACACATGCCTCGCCCGAACCTGCATTGCGTGTGCCTGGTTCATTTGGGCTTGGCTCCGATTCCGGTGGCTTCACCCACCTTCTGCACATTCTTCTTGGTGTCAGACACCAGGGTGTCGAGCTGCAGCCGCATCTTCTCGGCCACGGTGAGCTTGGTGTAGCGGCGCTCCCCTTCACGGCTCAGCTCCTTTTGCAAGGCGAACACCGACTGGGGGCGGGACAGCGGGTCGAGAGCCATGCACCACTCCACCACCTCGATCAGGTTGTCGGAATACACACCGCGCAGCTTGGTCAAGGCCAGCGACAGACGGTCCTTGTCCACCCGCTGCGGTGCCTCGTTGGGCGGGAAGCCCTGCATGCAGGCATAGATGCAGGCGCCGATGGCGTAGATATCCGTCCACGGCCCCATCTGCGAATCGCGCCGGTACATCTCGGGCGCTGCAAAGCCGGGGGTGTACATGGGACGGATGAAATTGCCTTCCTTGCTCAGCACCTCGCGCGCCGCGCCGAAGTCGATCATCACGGCCTTGTTGTCGTCGGTGATGAAGATGTTGGCGGGCTTGATGTCCAGGTGCAGCATCTTGTGCTGGTGCACGATGCGCAGGCCGCGCAGCACCTCGTCGAACAGCGAGCGGATGGTGGACTCGCGGAACACCTTCTGGGTCTTGAGGTCGCGGGCGGTGATGATGAAGTCCTGCAGGGTCGCGCCCTCTAGGTAGTTCATCACCATGTAGACGGTTTCGTTCTCGCGGAAGAAATTGAGCACGCTCACCACCGAGGCGTGCGAAATCTGCGCCAGCGAGCGGCCCTCTTCAAAAAAGCTCTTGAGCCCCAGGCGGTACAGCGAGAGCTTTTCGGGCGGCACCTTGGGCAGAAGCTCGCCGGGAGCGCGGGTCGCGAGGGATGAGGGAAGGTATTCCTTGATGGCGACCTGCTGGCCTTCGGCGTCGAGGGCCAGATAGACCACTCCAAAACCACCGGAGGACAACCGGCGCACCACACGGTAGCCGCCAATTGCGGTATCGGGCGGCAAGGGGGCCGGTTTGATTTTTGACATATTTTGCGAAGATGATTCGGGGGTAAGGCGGAACCCGGATAATCGCCGGATCGCAAGCAACCATCAAAAAGTCCAATGGCAGTTTACAGCATGACCGGATACGCCAGCGCACAGCATGGCGCATCTGCCACTGGCGCTGAAACCGACGCCCGCGCCACCCAGACGCGCAGGCTGGGACTGGAAATCCGATCCGTCAACAGCCGCTTTCTGGACCTGTCGTTCCGACTGCCCGACGAGCTGCGCGCCATGGAGCCCACGCTGCGCGCCCTGCTCACAGCGCGCCTGAAGCGCGGCAAGGTCGAAGTGCGCGCGGCCCTCGACAGCGACGATGGCAACAGCCTGCAAGACCCACCCGCCCGGCTGCTGCAGCGCCTTAACTCTCTGCAAGATTCCGTCAGGGCTTGGCTGCCCAGCGCGGCGCCCCTTACCGTGGCGGACGCCTTGCGCCTGTGCGCCAACGCACACTCGGGCAGCGAAGACTGGACGGAGGCCGTTCCGGCCCTGGCTGAAGAAGCCCTGACCGCCTTGCTGGCCGCACGGGAACGCGAAGGCAAACGCCTCGCGACCATGCTGCTGGATCGCGTCAAGCAGCTGCGCGCCCTGGCCGAGCAGGCCGTCCCCATGGTTCCGCTGCTGGTGGAGCAGCAACGCCAGCGCTTTATGGAGCGCTGGAAGGAGGCGATGGCCCTTACCGACGGCTCCACGCTGCCCGAGGCCGCCCGTGACCGCGCGTTGACCGAAGCCACCGCCTTTGCCATCCGCATCGACGTGGCCGAAGAGATCACGCGGCTGGACTCGCACCTGGATGAAATCGAGCGCCTGCTGAAAAAGGGCGGCGAGGTGGGCAAACGCCTCGACTTCTTGATCCAGGAGCTGCACCGCGAAGCTAACACGCTGGGCTCCAAATCTGCCGCGCTCGACCTCACCCGCATCAGCGTGGACATGAAGGTGCTGATCGAGCAGATGCGCGAGCAAGTGCAAAATATCGAATAACACTCATTTTTTGATAGCGCCTGGCGCACATCAACCATGGACTATCCTGGAAATCTCATCGTAGTGGCAGCCCCCAGTGGTGCCGGCAAGTCCAGCCTGGTCAAGGCACTGCTGGAGCTGGATTCACACGTTCACCTCTCGGTCTCACACACCACCCGCGCCCCGCGCGGCCAGGAGAAACACGGCCGCGACTACTACTTCGCGTCGCAATCCGAGTTTGACGCGATGGTGCAGAGCAATGCCTTCGTGGAGTGGGCGCATGTGCACGGCAACCGCTACGGCACCTCCAAGAAAGCCATCGAAGAGCGCATTGCCCAGGGCTCGGATGTGATCCTGGAAATCGACTTCCAGGGTGCGCTGCAGATCAGGGAGGCCTTCGCCAACGCCGTGCTGGTCTTCATCCTGCCGCCCAGCTGGGAAGAGCTGCGCTCTCGCCTGGAGCGGCGTGGTGAGGACACACCAGAGGTGATCGAGGTCCGCCTCAAGAATGCGGCCGAAGAGATGGCGCAGGTCAGCAAATTCGACTTCGTTATAATCAATGAGTTGTTTGAGCGCGCGCTTTTCGACCTGAAAGCCGTAGTTCACGCCCAGCGACTCAAGTACGCCGCCCAGCGCCGCGCCCGTGCTGACACCTTCCAGTCGCTCAATATCACCTGAATCCCCGGAGTAAACGATGGCACGCATCACCGTAGAAGACTGTCTGGAAAAGATCCCCAACCGCTTCCAGCTCGTGCTGGCCGCCACGTACCGCGCCCGCATGCTGAGCCAGGGCCACGCTCCCCGCATTGAAAGCCGCAACAAGCCAGCGGTGACCGCCCTGCGTGAGATCGCCGAAGGCAAAGTGGGCCTGGAGATGCTCAAGAAGGTTCCCGGTTGAACGTTTTTCAGGGCAAAGCCCCTCCAAAAGCACCGCGCCAGCGGTGCTTTTTTTTGCCCAAAAGTCCTCTGGCGCTGTCCCGCGCTACATTTAAGGCATGAACGCGGTGCTCAACTCACCTTCTGCAACGCAGCCCCGGCCCGGTGAACCGGCCCCGACAGGCAATCTTTCGGCAGCCGCTGCGGCCGCCAATGCGGCTGCGGCCAGCTTCGCCGCGCTGACCGACAGCCTGGACTACCTGGACGCCACCAGCATCGAACAGGTGCGCCAGGCGTACCGCTTTGCCGACGAAGCCCACCTGGGGCAATTGCGTAACAGTGGCGAGCCCTACATCACCCACCCCATTGCGGTCGCCGCACAGTGCGCGGCGTGGAAACTTGATGCCCAGGCGCTGATGGCGGCGCTGCTGCACGACGCCATGGAAGACTGCGGTGTGACCAAGGCCGACCTGATCGACCGGTTTGGCGCCCCCGTGGCCGAGCTGGTGGACGGCCTCACCAAGCTGGACAAGCTCCAGTTCAACACCCGTGAAGAGAATCAGGCCGAGTCGTTTCGCAAAATGCTGCTGGCCATGGCGCGGGATGTGCGCGTCATTCTCATCAAGCTGGCCGACCGCACCCACAACATGCGTACGCTGTCGGATATGCCGCGCAGCAAATGGGGCCGCATCTCGTCCGAGACGCTGGAAATTTATGCCCCCATCGCCCACCGCCTCGGCCTGAACCAGACCTATCGCGAACTGCAGGATCTGGCCTTCCGGCACCTGCACCCCTGGCGCTACGCCACGCTGGCCAAAGCGGTCAACAAATCCCGCAACCGCCGACGCGATCTGGTTCAAAAAGTGCAGGCGGAAGTGGATGCCGCCTTTTCCAAGATCGGTATGAAGGTGCGCCTGGCCGGGCGCGAGAAAACGCTGTACGCCATCTATCAAAAGATGGACCTCAAGCACCTGAGTTTTGCCCAGGTGACGGACATCTACGGCTTCAGGGTCATCGTGCCCACCGTGACTGATTGCTACACCGCCCTGGGTGTTTTGCACCAGATGTACAAGCCGGTGCCCGGCAAGTTCAAAGACCACATCGCGATTGCCAAGCTCAACGGCTACCAGTCGCTGCACACCACGCTGGTTGGCCCCTCGGGCGTGAACATCGAGTTTCAGATGCGCACCGACGAGATGCACGTGATTGCCGAAGCCGGCGTGGCAGCGCACTGGCTGTACAAGGCCCAGGACGGAGAAGGCACGGCCGCTGAGCGCTTGGGAACCAAGTGGCTGCAGTCCCTGCTGGACATCCAGAACGAAACGCGGGATGCGGCGGAGTTCTGGGACCACGTCAAGGTGGACCTGTTTCCCGATGCGGTGTATGTCTTCACGCCCAAGAGCCAGATCATGGCCTTACCGCGTGGTGCCACCGTTGTGGATTTCGCCTACGCGATTCACAGCAATGTGGGCGACCGTACCACCGCTGCAAAAATCAACAATGAGCAGGTTCCGCTGCGCACGGAACTGAAAAACGGTGATGTGGTCGAGATCATTACTGCCCCGGTCTCCACACCCAACCCTGCGTGGCTGGGTTTTGTGCGTACGGGCCGTGCGCGGTCCAAGATCCGTCACTACCTCAAGACCTTGGCCCAAACCGAGTCCGAAGGGCTGGGCGAAAAACTGTTGACCCAGGCGATTCGCGCGGAGGGCCTCGAACAACTGCCCCCCGTCAACGCCGAGACCCAACCGCTGTGGGACAAACTGCTGCGCTTTACCGGCAACCGCACGCGCAGCGAGCTGATGACCGACCTGGGTCTGGGCAAACGCATTGCCAGCATCGTCGCCAAACGGCTCATGGTGTTGATGTCAGAGCATGGCCACCGTCCGGACGCCCTGCTCATGACCCGTGAGCGCTACACATCCCACGAAAACCTGTCGCAAGGGGCCGTTACGCTGGACGGTAGCGAGAATGCTTCCGTGCAATACGCCACCTGCTGCCGCCCCGTGCCAGGCGACAGCATCGTCGGTTATCTGGGCCGTGGTGAGGGGCTGGTGGTGCACAACGCACATTGCAGTGTTGCCAAACGGCTTCAGCATAAAGACAGCGAACGCTTCATTGCCGTGGACTGGTCGGACGAGCCCACACGCATGTTCGAAACGGGCGTGGTCGTCACCGTGAACAACGGCAAGGGAGTGCTGGCGCGCGTGGCGGCAGAGCTTGCCAATTCAGAGGCAGACATCACCCATGTGGATATGGACGATGAGGCAGCCCTGGACACCACGGATTTGCGGTTCATCGTGGCGGTTCGTGACCAAGCCCACCTTGAGCTGGCATTGCGCAACCTGCGGCGTACGCAGGCGGTGCTGCGGGCGGCAAGAATCACGCCGCAGCCCTGACACCGCAACACGGAGCATCAAGCTCCGAGCTCTCTGCAATTGGCACAAGGACCGCCGCTTGCGCGCAAAGAGGTTATGTAGCGGCGCTCCGAGGCGGGTACTGCACCTCTACCACCTCCAAATGGCGCACCCCACCCGGCGTGGGCAGCTGTACCTCATCCCCGACGCGAGCCTTCAACAGAGCCCGCGCCACAGGCGAAATCCAGCTGACTTGACCCATACGACTGTCAGCCTCGTCGATGCCCATGATGGTGATCGTGCGCTCACCGTCCTCATCATCGGAGTAGGTGACGGTGGCCCCAAAGAACACCTGTTCACTGCCCGCATGCAAACTGGGGTCCACTACTTCGGCGATCTCGAGCCGCTTGGTCAAAAAACGGATGCGCCGATCAATTTCGCGCAGACGCTTCTTGCCATAGAGGTAGTCGCCGTTTTCAGACCGGTCTCCGTTGCTGGCCGCCCAGTGCACCACATCCACGATCTTCGGCCGCTCGTTGTCGATGAGATCCAAAAGCTCTGCCCTCAGGCGTGCATAGCCTGACGGGGTGATGTAGTTTTTGCCACCCGGCGGCAAAGGCGGCAGTGCCAATCCTTCGTCATCGTCAGCGCTATCGGTTTCCTTGGTAAAAGCCTTGCTCATCGCCAGAACTCTCCAATCAGCGCAAAGCGCTTGGGCAAATGAAAAAGCCTGCAATCTTACGATTGCAGGCTTTAAACATTGGTGCGGCTGGCAGGAATCGAACCCACGACCCCTTGGTTCGTAGCCAAGTACTCTATCCAGCTGAGCTACAGCCGCTAAGCTTTGAATTATAGCATGATTTCTTGGATACCCTTGAAATTTGCTTTTTTCTGATTGCTTTCCTGAGTCAGGCCCTGCAAACAGACAGTCAATTCAACTCAAGCCGAGATTGTAATGCACGATGAAGGCTCCAAAAACAAACTGCGCGATTTGAATCACAAAACACGTCATTTGTTGTTGGGCCCACCCTGCAATCGAGGGTGGTAGGGCGTGTTGGACTTGAACCAACGACCAAAGGATTATGAGTCTGGGCAGGACTGCCGCAGGATCAAGAACTTACAGCGTCGGGCCATCTACAAAAACACCTTTCAGGACAAGGCTGCAAACCGCTTGATTGCTTGGCGCCCTCGCCTTTTGTAGAGGATGGCTTGTGTACTGCCTACGGTAAACTGCATTGATGACCCATGCACCGCAGGACCCCGACGACAGCGCGACTAAGCAGGAGTCCGAGCCGGCCGCAGAGCGTGCCCCAGCCTTCGGCGCCCGGCTTCGACAGGCGCGCGAAGAGCGCGGGTTCACTCAGGGCGCCGTGTCCAATCGCACAAAGATGATCGACCCGGAGCAACGTGGCGTTTCTCGCACAGCTCTGATCGGTTACGAGCAGGACACCTCCAACCCGGGACTTCGAGAAATCAAGCTGCTCTGCGAGGTGCTTCGAATCACCCCGAACTGGTTGATCTATGGGTCTGAAGGCGCCACTCAGGTTGCGACCGCAAGTAGCGAGTTGTTGAACACGCCACAAATTGAGATGGCTGTACGTACTGCACTTGCGTTATCAGCCTTAAAGGGCCACGAGCGGGAGGCCCTTCAGAGCATCGTGCTTTCCATGGCTGGGCGTCAACTGGGTGACCTTCGCTTATCTGGCCTCCTCACGCTGACCCATTTAGTGATGGAGCCGTTTCAGAAGATGTTGAAGGACTACGTCACCGAATTCACCCCCACCATGCCTTTGACAGACGTGGCAGAGGCGATGTCAGTGCAGTTGCGCAACAACATTGGTAACAAGCTGAGGTTTGACGACGAAGGCAACCCAAAGGACGGGCAATGGACATACCCAGACCCTAAGGGCGTGGAAAAGTGGTGAAACTCGACATTTAGTTGTACAGATAGTTGACCTAAAGCTTTTGGGTCAATACACTCCTGCATGTCAAATATCTGACGTACAGGAGTTCATATGATCGACTTTTCTGAGCTGGCGCTTTCCCCCAACGAGTCTCGCGCCGCTCGTAACTTCCTCGGCCATAGCCAAGCACAGGTCGCCGAGAAATCCAACCTCCCCGCCCACAAGATCAAACGCTTCGAGTCGGGCAACTATGTGCCCGACGCCCAGTTCCTCGAAGACCTGCGCGAGTTCTATGAGGGCGAGGGCTACAACTTCCACGACGAAGACGCACCCGGCGCCAAGGCCAAGGCGCGCGGCGATGTGTTCCCTGCTGGCGTCGTCGGTGGAACTGACGGCGGGCCCGATGAAACCGACGGTTCTCCCTCGGAAAACCAAGGAAAACTGCCGCGCCCGCAGAGCGTGCAACTGCAGTTCATGCGCATCACGCCGAGCCTGGAGAGCGCCCAGGTGGACCGGGTTTTCGACTGCATCGAGGACAACGAGGAAGCCATCCGGACGGGCATGGCCCTGCCAATCCGCAACGGTTTTTTGTCCGAGAGCCCATCGGCGGCAACCCAGGCCCAGGCCATTGCACTGCTGCGCCGCCTGGCCGAAAACGGCCTGCTCTACGCCCGCTTGATGGGCCGTGAGCTGGTGGGCATGCCGCCCGCCGATGGTCCAGCGGAATCGGGTGACTTTCTGCTTGGGGCCAGCAACAAGGCCAAGGCGGCGACAGTGGGCGACCTGCTGGCGCTGGCGATGGCAGACCTGCAGCGCGCCGTGGTTGACGGCGACACAGAGGCTCAGGCGCGCCGCAAGGGCCGCGCCGAGCCGGTGGAGGTGCTTCAAGCGTTGGTCGGCTGAGGCGCGGCGGCAATGCGCCACCTCATTGATCAACAGGGGGCCTGTGTGCCCCCCTGCCCTCCCCAGACGTGGCGCCACAAGGCGCCGACCGGGGCACCCGCTTGCACGCCAGTGCATGCGGGGGGGGAGGGAACCAGGTCCGCCAGGGCGATGGATCAGGCAGACGGCGGCGGGTGGATCGCCAGGGCCACGCTGCCCGATGGCCGGTGCAAGCGCTTTCGCCAGCTGCAGTGCTTCGACGGCTATGTGGCCGTTTGGCGCGCTGCCGGTTTTCTCCTGACCTGGCGGGACCCCCGGACGGTTTTCATCACGCGCGGAAGGCTGGACGCAGGGCCACAGCGCCCCGCGGCAGACCCGGCCCAGGTCATCCCATCAACACACCACACAGAGGCTTTGAATCATGGTCAAGCTCGATTTGGGCATTGCCAAGCTCGATTGGTACGTGCTTTCCAACCCTTCGGCCAACACTGGCCCTTTCTCGTTCTCCATCGACCACGAGGGCATCTTCCTGTTCCTAAAGCCCGTGCAGCTCGCGCTGCTGTGGCCCTGGGTGAAGGTATGAGCCAGAAGCCCGCACAGCCCACCTTCGCCTGGTGGACCACCCCCACCCGGACCAACCTCAAGGGCTCCTACGACTCACGGATCATGGTCAAACCCATGTATGAGGACTGCCAGAAGGCCAAGAGCGGCAAGCCCGAATGGCACCCGAGCCCGCCCTATCTGATCGTGGAGTGCTCAGTCCCCAAGGCCATGCACGGCCAAAACGTCTATGGGGTGATCGAGGACATGCAAACGGCCTGCGAGAACGTGCGCACGCTGCTGCAGCAGCTCATGGGCATCGAACTGCCCCACACCGCCAATTGGACCGTGCAGCGTGTGGACTGGGCCGAGTCCTTCCAGTTGACCGCCGCCATCAATCGCGTTTTGCTGGCGCTGTGGTGCGCCGCGCCGTCCCGCTGGTTTCGCAAGGGGGGCCGCCCATGACGACACCAAAAGGAAAAGCCCCCGCACCGACCAAGACGCAAGGGGCTCACGGTGAACAACTTTCGTTTCTGCCGCCCGCGCCATTTTGCCCCACATGGCCCAAGCGTGGAACCCTGGCAGACCGTGCGCTAGGAATGCTGATGGATGGCCGTCTCATTGACCATCCCGAGTTTGAGAACAGCACGCAATCCTGGCGACTGGGTGCAGTGATTTTCACGCTGCGCACGCTGGGCTGGCCCGTGGAAACCATCGAGGTTCCGAGCCCCACGGAACACAGCCCTGACCGAGTTATTGCCTTGTATCGTCTTGATGGCAAATACACCGCGCAGGCACTGGCACAGAACGGGGGCGCATATTGATGGCCGCCGACCTTGACCGCGCCCGCGATGCGCTGCACGCCATCCCGCCCGACCTGCCGCGCGATGAATGGGTGCGCGCGGGCATGGCTGCACAAGCCGCTGGGCTGGACTTTGACGCCTTCAACGATTGGAGCGCCCAGGCGGGGAACTACGACGAACGGGCAGCCCGCGACACTTGGCGCAGTTTTAAGCCGGGCCGTGGTGTTGGAGCTGGAACCCTTTACCGCGTGGCCGCTGAACATGGGTGGCGCATGGGTGAAGGCAAGCCCCAGCAAAGGGCTGCACAGGCTCCCAGGAAGGCCGCAGAGCCGCCGCGCAAGCCCACCCCATGCATGAGCCCTGCCGAGGTGTGGGAGCGCTGCGAACCTGCAACCGCTGCGCATGGCTACATCGCGGCAAAGGCTGCCGCCGGTGTGCCTTTGGATGGCCTGCGCGTGGTGCCTACTGATGACCCGCTGCGCATTGCCGGGCAGAACATGGCCGGGGCTTTGGTGGTGCCAGCGCTTGGCCCCGACGGCCTGCAAAGCCTGCAACTGATACCGCCGCCCGGTGGTGGCAAAAAGCTAAACCTGCCCGGCGCACCGATGGCCGGGGCATCCTTCACCGTGGGCGAGGTGGTGCCCGGTGGCGTGGTGCATGTGTGCGAAGGCATCGGGCAGGCGTGGGCCTGCTGGCAGGCTACCGGGCATCCTGCCGTGGTGTGCTTTGGCTGGGGCAATGTGGGCAAAGTGGCTGCCGACCTGCGCCAGCGTGACGCATCCGCTCGGCTGGTGGTGGTGCCCGATGTAGGCAAAGAGGAAAGCGCCGCAGAGATTGCCCAGGCCGTGGGCGCTGCCGTGGCCTACATGCCCCAGGGCGAGGTGCAGAACTTCGACGCGAACGACCTTGCACAACGTGACGGTTTCGACGTGCTGGCGTGCCTGCTGGAGGCTGCAAAAGAGCCCTCGAAGCCTGCGCCCCGTTACAAGCTGCTGAGTGCTGCTGACCTGCGCGACCTGCCCCCGCTGGCGTGGCGTGTGCGTGGTGTGCTGCCTGCCGTAGGGCTTGCTGCGCTGTATGGCCCGAGCGCATCCGGTAAATCATTCCTGGCGTTTGATATGGCCGCCGCCATTGCCGAGGGGCAACGCTGGTTTGATTGCCGCGTGGAAGCTGCACCGGTGGTGTATGCCGCGCTGGAGGGCGAAGCCGGGTTCAAGCTGCGCGCCCAGGCATGGGAGACAAGCCGGGGCCGTGCGCTGCCTGATGGCCTGCATCTGATGCTGCAACCGTTCAAGCTGACCGATGGGCAGGACGTTCTAGACCTTACCGCCGTGGTGCCTGCTGGTGCTGTGGTGGTAGTGGACACCTTGAACCGCGCCGCGCCTACTGCCGACGAAAACAGTAGCCGGGACATGGGCGAGATTCTGGAAGCTGCCAAGACCCTGCAATCCCTGACCCGTGGCCTTGTGCTGCTGGTGCATCACACGGGCAAGAATGCCGCCGCTGGCCTGCGTGGGCACAGTTCGCTATTCGCTGCGATGGATGCCGCAATCGAGGTTTCACGCGATGGCGACCGTCGGGAATGGAAGGTTGCGAAAAGCAAGGACGGGCAGGACGGAGCCGCACACCCGTTCAAGCTGCAAGTGGAAACGCTGGGTGTGGAGGAAACGGGCGAGGCCATTACATCGTGCGTAGTGCTGCGCGACACCGCCGCCCAGGATGTGCGCGCCGTGAAGCTGCCCCAGGGGGGCAATCAGCGGGTGGTGTTGGATGCTCTGCGCCCAT